>Ga0308171_1000598_pt1 | contig 69730 bp, 58 predicted proteins | sample PhyGR1_FD_202135 | JGI IMG/M metagenome (GOLD analysis project Ga0308171, IMG submission 202135) | Phyllosphere microbial communities from UC Gill Tract Community Farm, Albany, California, United States - DLSLSG.R1 | ecosystem: Host-associated > Plants > Phyllosphere > Unclassified | place: USA...
GAAAGCGTTGCCCCATACTGCTGGTAGCCTTGTCCGGCTGAAAAGCTTCCTCCTAACCGGGTATAAGGTGAATTCCAGTTCCCACTGGCGCCTGCGGTATTGCGGTTACCCATCGATGAATAATGATCTGCATTGCCGAAAGCACTGTAAGTATATTGACGCTCATCGCCAGCGGAACCCGAGACCGAATTCTGAATCCCCTGATGATCACGTTCCTGTACATAGGTGGAATTGAAATAAACCGAATTTGCGCTGCTACCCAGAGGTAGTGAAATGCCTACGGCAATTTTGTTGTCCCAGATATTTTTCACCAGATCCCGGGTACGGCTGGCATTAATATTCAAATTGAACCATGAGAAAGTGTTGGTGTATCCCATTTGGTATTCAGTATCACGCCCGCCTCTGTTCCAGTAATCCTGGGTGCTTGCACTGATATTCAATGTTCCCCAGACCTCCGACAAATCCTGTGTTGCGCTGATCTGCACACGATTTTTACGATTGATACTGCTGGAATAAAAAGCGTTTCCGGCAGAGGTTTGCTGGTCCCGTATCAACATTGCATCATCAATACTGTAGTAACCGGCGCTTGAATAACGATAATTTGCCAGCGTGATATTCGTGTTCACCACTGGCAGTATTTTTGAGAAAGCCAAACTGTAACTTTGCCCCTCTTTTGAGATTTCGTTATGTAACTGAGTACGGGCATGAGTGATATCCGAAGATATCGCGCCCAGCGAAGTATTCAGTGCAATCCCCCCGGCCACCGACTGATACTCTCCTCCCCCTAACACACCTCCGTAACCCGTGATCAGATTGGTAAAGCCGTGCCGTATAGTGCCCATCGCAATCAGGGGTTTTTCATTCACGGTCGAATTACGATAAGTCCCGCTCATCAGTGTGTAGCGGGTTGTCCCTGGCCTTAATAGTTCAGCGATCGACGCATAGGTCACGGTAAAACTATGCTCGCTGCCATCCGCTTCTTTCACTGTGACCAGCAAATCTCCTCCAGTGCCTGTCGGATACAGTTCATCTATGACGAACGGGCCAGGTGGAACCGTGGTTTCATAAATACGCGTGCCGCGCTGTGAAATCTGAACTAATGCAGTAGTATTCGCCACGCCACTGATCACCGGTGCGTATCCGCGCTGCGAGTCCATATACATTCGGTCATCGGATGCCAGCATGGCCCCGAGAAAACCCACGCTATCAAAGACCTGTCCTTCCGTCATAGACTCACCGATCACCAGCTTACTGCGTATCGGCACTATCGCACGTTCGAGATAAGTGCTGGCGTTATCATATTCCCATCCATTTTCATCGCTCTGGTTAAAAGACCCTTTATATCGCAAACGCCAGACATCCCAGTTTATACCACCGAGAAGTCCGAGATATTGAGTAGAGATACTTTGCGTTTCTGACATTTCTGAATGATAGGCGTTATAGTCATATTCTAATGTTGCCGCTGTGATACCTTTATCCCAAAGTTCGGGGCTGACATACCCTCTGGCATGGCGAAGTAAATAGATCTGCGGCGCTGTCACATTAAGATGTTGAGTGGTAACGTCATAACTGGCATCGAGTCCGGGAAGCAATTTATTAATATCAGCACATTGATGGGGATCTTTAAGCTGATAAACGACATTTTCATCGAGTCTTTCACTATCAATACCCAACTCTGATAGCAATTTTATATTGAAACACGCATGGGCTATTTTTGATTGATTATCCGGAAGTGAAAAATTAACGTGTGTACGCCCTTTCCACCTCTCATTTATATACAGATCTACCCGATGTATTCCGGGTAGTACAGGGTTTCCTTGCGCATAATCATTAACGTCTATTGCTGACCGCATAAATGCACTGTTAAAAATAACCGTATCAGAACCTGCATAACAGACGACGTGAGAGAACAGCAGTGCAGACCAAACTGTTCTTCTTAAGGTCGCCATGGTGAATGAATTTTTACGCGAGCCAGATATCATTTCATAATATCTGTTCATTGACTGATTCCCCGCCATAATCATTTATGATGCTATAGAATAACTTTTCGCCCCGTATATCTTTATTGTCAGTAGACTTCAGGCTGAATTCTATTTCACTTTCAGGATTAACCATTCTCTTCGTAAAATTTACGACACGGGAAAGTACCGGTGATGTTTTTGAGTGTCTGACTTCCAGCTTACTGAAAGTGATAAAGTAAGGTGAAAGATTGATAATTGTTAGTTTGTTGCCAATCAATGATACTTTTAACTGTTTATAAGCTTGAAGTGGCGAAGGTACTAAGTTATCTGGTCGGTAAAACAACTTTATCCGGGTACGAAATGCCATTTGCAATACATTATCACCTGCCTGAATCCTCTGTGTCGGCTTTGGAGGCACTTCCAAAAGATTAAACCAGAACAGCGATTCCCGATCCTGTGGTAAATGCCCGTTCAGTGCCATCAGCCGTATCGCCTGACCTCTCTCTGGATCGATGCGAATGACAGGAGGGTTAACAATAAATGGGACATTGACTTCACCGGGCCGGGCTTTCGGGTTGCCATCATCCAGCCACATTTGTACCAGATAGGGTTTTTTACCCTTATTCATTAATTGTATTACTGATTCTTTATCTTGAGCATGGAACACAATCCGCGTTCCGTTAATGACAACTTCCGGATACGCTTTACAGGAAAAGAAGCAGGTTAAAATAATACTGATGAATATAGACTTACACATCCCTGATGTTCCTCTTTATTGAGACAGGGGTGAAATTCCTGCTTCACCCCTTTTTATCGGTTACTCGTATGTCATCGTGTAATCAACTTGCGTGGTCACCGTTCCTGCCACAGAAACTCCGGTGGCATAATAGCGGGCGAAATAATTTAATGTCCCGCTGCCGGCGCTGATATCAACCGGAATATCATTTTGGCCATCGGTTACCGGAGATCCGGCGACTATTGACTCCATACTGGCATTTAATAATTCAACCTGAACATTTTTTGCTGCATCCGACGCGGTGGTATCTATATTGAGACGGCCGGTGGCACTATCAACATAAGTGCCGGGTTCATAATAAGTGCTCGCCGTGCCTAAAGCCGTACCTGAACAACTTGTCAGTGAGATATTAAAAGGTGTCGCACCGGCAGTTTCCCCTGGCGCTTTCAAACTGTTTGCTGAAACAGTCGGTAATGTCACGGTCGCATCCTCACTTCCACCATTAACAGCAATTGAACAGGTAGTATCTGTTACCTTGCCATTAATAGTAATAGTTCCATCGACCGCCATTGCCGACGCAGCAAACGTAGATGTCATGACTAACGCAAGCATGGGTATGACGTGTTTAGTATTATACATATGCACTTCCCTATATACGTAAGGATTGATCACTAGCTAATAATGATGGCATCAATATATAATAAGTCTTTCATCAATCCGACAGATAAATATATACAGAAGTTCATTATTAACGTCACGCATCATATACCGAAAATTATGATAAGCAATACAAGTTACTTGAATAGGCAGAGTTTAATTTTGGGGAGGGTTAATTAATAGTTATTTATATAAAAAGTTCTCCTAATAACATTCAAAATATACTCGACCATAAAAATATAATAACCAAATTAGTCGTCAGGGTATTTGCGTGCAAACACCCTGAACTGATGGGCTATGTTACGCTGTCGCCAGCCTGAATGCCGAAACAGACTGCGTCAGATAGAGAACCTGCTCTTCAAGCGAGGCCGCTGCTGCTGCGGACTCCTGCACCAGCGCCGCATTCTGCTGAGTTACGCCGTCGATTTCGGTCACAGCCTGCTCAATCTGGCTTATCCCACGGCTTTGCTCATCAGATGCGGTCGAGATATGTTCCATCAGCACATCAACCTGAGTCACGGAAGAAATAATTGCCGAGATAGAATCCCCGGTACGCGATACCTGTTCAGATCCTTCCTTTATATTGGCAACGGATTCAGAGATCAGACTTTCAATTTCCTTCGCTGCGACAGCACTGCGCTGCGCCAGACTGCGCACTTCGCTGGCGACCACCGCAAATCCACGCCCCTGTTCGCCGGCACGTGCGGCTTCAACGGCGGCATTGAGCGCCAGAATGTTGGTCTGGAACGCAATGCTGTTGATGACGCCTGTTATGTCTTCGATTTTCTTAGAGCTGCTGTTAATACGACTCATCGTTCCGATCACATCCTGTGCCACCTTTTCACCTGCACGCGCATTTTTAACGGCTTCACGTGTCAGGCCACTCGCACGGGTGACATTCTCGGTATTCTGTTTTACGGTCGCCCCAAGTTCTTCCATGCTGGCCGCGGTTTGTGTCAGTGCAGCCGCCTGTTGTTCTGTGCGGGAAGCCAGATCAATGTTCCCAGCCGAAATTTCCTGCGATGCATGAGCAACGGTATGACTGGTGTCGCGCACCTGGCCGATAATGCGGGTCAGCGACTGTCGCATATGCTCAATAGACTGCATCAGTTCTTCAATTTCGCTGCGTGAACGGGCATTAACCGGCACCGGGGTATCAAGATAACCTTCTGCAATCTGCCGGCAATGATCACGTGAATTCAGAAGCGGCGTCAGAACGAAACGTTTAAGCAAAATCACCACGCCAATAATGATGATCAGGAATAGCAGACCAAAACCTATGGTCAACCCGATGCCAAATTTGAAATTATCCTGCGCATCATTGTTGAGATTTCTGGCGTACTGCTCGTGCAGCGCCAGCACTCTATCTAGTACGATTTCATACTGTCGATCGAGTTTTATGACTGTCGGGATCTGTGCTTTAAACCGCGCCTGGTCACCCGCTTTAGCGGCATCGATCAGCGGCTGTATTCCGTTCTGACGATATTCCAGATACGTGGCGCGATATGCCTGGGCCAGTTCATCCTCACCCGGCAGTTTAGGTGCATCTATATAAGCCTGAAATGCGGCATCGGCCTTCACGATGACCTCATTGACGCCGTCGAGCGCAGCGCCGGTTTGCTGACCATTGCCGCTTTCAATTTCCTTCATATACTCCATGACGCGAACGCGCGAGGTGCGGCTGTGATTGATGGGATCAATCACGGACAGGACGACACGGATCTCTTTGTTGACGTCATCAAGGGAATGATTACTTTGGGTCAGCAACCAGATGTTTGACAACATACTGGTGAAAAAAAGAGCAAAAAGAACTACAAGAACGAGTAAAGAGGACTTTTTAAGCGACATCGGTAGATTCTCAAAACAGAGCAAGGATCTGTTTATCGGCATTTGGCTTAAAAGGTTTAATGACTGTTTCACCCTATCAGGAATTTAAAAGACGATGATCGGCCCGCCATCAAATCTTTAGCCATATCTGATACCGCCTTGCACTGAAGAGGCGGTTTCAACTGCCGACACAACATAAAACTAACAAATTTTCTTATACTTTTAAGTAAATGAAAACAGCACTCCAATCTCTTACATTGAAACTGTAAAGTTATTTATTCCTGGAGGAAAAGTCTTAAGCAACATCTAAAATAGATGTTCCAGACTCATACCACCCTCCTTATACAAAATGAATAATCATTCAACACATGAATATTCCTATAAAAAAATATGAAAAATCCTATTAATCAACCCTCGCAACAAAATGAAAAATCTTTCATGAAATAAATTCACTTCAGATATTTCCTGTGTTTTCTGCATTATTAATCCTAATGAAATTTGTGCTTTTATTGTTTTTTCTACAAACCGATTTTCCTCAATGCCTTATCCCATGCCGCCTGCGCGGGAATTGAGGGAAAATTCCTATATTTCAATATGATGATCCGTTATCCTGCGATCCAGACGATGTAATATTTAGTTACAAATTATGATTTTCAATAGAATCACTAATGTTTCTAAAATGCCAGCGACAGGTACTTATCTGAAATTTTACTTTTTCAGATAAATTCAATACACACTGCGAAATGCTCCGAAAAATATCAGCTCGCTTGTGACCCTGAAGTTATTCGCACGTTATTATGATGCGGCATGGACAAATTTTTATGGCAGGGTTGCCAGCCTCAATGTATTTTTCAGATTCATTGGCAGCGTTTATCACTCCACAGTAAGGGATAGGCATGTCTAATAGTTTTCAGGAAGAAATCCCCAAAGCCCGCGTTAATATTAAACTAGATCTCCACACGGGCGGCGCACAGAAGAAAGTCGAATTACCTTTAAAATTAATGGTAATGGGAGACTACAGCAATGGTAAAGAAGACCGACCTTTGTCAGAACGCGAAAAAGTTAACATCAATAAAAATAACTTTAACAGCGTTCTGGCTGAGTTCAGCCCTTCACTTAATCTGACCGTTGAAAATACGCTGGCTGGCGATCATAGCGAAGAAAACATCTCTCTGAACTTCAACGAAATGAAAGATTTCGAACCCGAGCAGGTTGCACGCCAGATCCCTCAACTGCGCGCCATGCTGGCCATGCGCAATCTGCTGCGTGATCTCAAATCCAATCTTCTGGACAACGCAACGTTCCGCAAAGAACTCGAAACCATTCTTAAAGATCCGTCCCTGAGCAATGAGCTTCGCAGTGAATTGAACGCTCTGGCACCCAAGGCATAACGGCCTCCACTTAACGGATTAATGCGAGAAAATGCTTATGTCAGTCAATACTGAAAACTCTTCTTCAAGCCAGACTACTGTTCTTGAACGCCCTGAAGCGGGCACCGTTTACGCTTCCCTGTTTGATAAAATCAATCTGACGCCGGTGACTTCACTGGGCGACCTGAATGATTTCCAGGATACCGCTGCCCTGGCTGATGTGACCGCCGATCAGCGTGTGACGGCAGCCGTTCAGGTCTTCCTTGAGCGTCTGAAACAATCTGGCCAGACCGTTGAGCGTCTGGATAAAACGCTGCTCGATCACCATATTGCAGAACTGGACAATCAGATCAGCCGTCAGCTCGACGCTGTGATGCATCACCCTGATTTTCAGCGAGTGGAATCCGGCTGGCGTGGTCTGAAGTTCCTGGTTGACCGCACCGATTTCCGCCAGAACGTCAAAATTGAAGTGCTGGACGTTTCTAAAGACGACCTGCGTCAGGACTTCGAAGATTGCCCTGAAATCATCCAGAGCGGCCTGTACCGTCACACTTACATTCAGGAGTATGACACACCGGGCGGCGAACCCATCGGTTCTGTAATTTCCAACTACGAGTTTGATGCATCAGCCCAGGATGTCGCACTGCTGCGTAACATCTCAAAAGTCTCCGCTGCCGCGCACATGCCGTTCGTCGGCGCCGTCGGTCCTAAATTTTTCCTGAAAGATTCCATGGAAGAAGTGGCTGCGATTAAAGACATCGGCAACTACTTTGACCGCGCAGAATACATCAAGTGGAAATCCTTCCGTGATTCTGACGATTCCCGCTATATCGGCTTGACTATGCCACGCGTGCTAGGTCGTCTGCCGTATGGCCCGGATACCGTTCCTGTTCGCAGCTTCAACTATGTTGAAGAAGTGAAAGGTCCGGATCACGAGAAGTATCTTTGGACCAACGCAGCGTTCTCGTTTGCAGCCAACATGGTGAAAAGCTTCATCAAAAACGGCTGGTGCGTGCAAATCCGTGGCCCGCAAGCTGGCGGTGCAGTCACTGATCTGCCAATTCACCTGTACGATCTGGGTACCGGTAATCAGGTGAAAATCCCGTCGGAAGTGATGATCCCTGAAACCCGTGAGTTTGAGTTTGCCAACCTGGGCTTCATCCCGTTGTCTTACTACAAAAACCGCGATTATTCCTGCTTCTTCTCCGCCAACTCGGCACAGAAACCGGCGCTATATGACACTGCTGATGCCACAGCAAACAGCCGCATCAATGCGCGTCTGCCGTACATCTTCCTGCTGTCACGTATCGCGCACTATCTGAAGCTGATTCAGCGTGAAAACATCGGCACCACCAAAGATCGCCGTCTGCTGGAACTGGAACTGAACACCTGGATCCGCACGCTGGTCACTGAAATGACCGATCCGGGCGATGACCTGCAAGCCTCTCACCCGCTGCGTGACGCCAAAGTGACCGTCGAAGATATCGAAGACAACCCGGGCTTCTTCCGCGTGAAACTGTACGCCGTACCGCACTTCCAGGTGGAAGGGATGGACGTGAATCTGTCACTGGTTTCTCAGATGCCTAAGGCTAAGGCATAAACGCAGAAACGATGAAAATTTATCGTCCGTTATGGAGCGACGGGGCCTTTCTGGCCCCGCAACAGTTCCAACAGCAATCCCGATGGGATGCCTTTGTTGCCGAAACTGTCGCGCATATGACGCTTGCCCATCCCTGGGGCGTTATTGAAGCGACTTTCGACACTGGCTCGTTGGCGCTGTCTCGCCTGAATGCCCTTCGTCTGGCAGTTCGCTTTCCAGACGGCACGCTGGTGGATACTGAACTGGCTGATAATCTCCCCCCTGCCTGTGATTTGTCGGCAATTGCTGACCATGATCAGGTAGAGGTGGTGCTGGCGTTACCGCTGCTTTCTGCCAACGGCGGCAATCTTGATGATGGTCAGGACAGTGAGCGGCCGCGTCGCTGGCAGCAGGAATGGGTGACGGTGCAAGAATTGTCAGGACATGAACGGACAGAGCTGGCGATTCAACGTCATGCGATAACGTTACGTTTTGCCCATCAGGAAAACAGTGCTTATCTGACATGCCCTGTCGTACGGCTGATGCGTAATGCGCAGGGCCAGTGGATGCAGGATGCCAATTTCATCCCGCCAATGCTTTCATTGTCTTCCAGCCCTGCAGTGCTGACCGAGCTGGGTGATTTAATTCATCGCCTGCAGGCACGTCGCCGCCGTCTTATGTCGATGCGCCGTGAAAGCAATGAACGGATGGCTGATTTTGCCGTCGCCGATGTGTCGCTGTTCTGGCTGCTGAATGCGCTCAATAGTGCGGAGCCGGTATTGATAGAGCTTTATCAGACTCCTGCCCGTCATCCGGAAGTGTTCTATCGTGAACTGGTTCGTCTGGCTGGCAGTTTGCTGACATTCTCCCTTGAGCACAAAGCGGAAGATATTCCGCTGTATCAGCATGATGCCCCTGAGAAGGTATTCCCGCCGCTGTTCACACTGCTGGATGCCCTGCTCGAGGCCAGCCTGCCATCACGTATGGTGTCGATTGAACTCACTCATGAAGGCCAGTTCTGGACCGGTTCTCTGCATGACTCCCGTCTGCGGGAAGGCGCTGACTTTTACCTGTCGGTGCGTTCATCCATTCCTAACCATCTGCTGCAAACCCAGTTCCCGCTGCTCTGTAAGGCAGGCAGTTTCGAGGACGTTTCTGACGTAGTCAACGTGGCATTGAATGGTGTCGTGATGAAGGCACTGTCTCATGTCCCGGCGGCTATCCCACTGCGTCTTGAAAATCAGTATTTTGCCCTGGACCTGAATAGCCCGGCGGCTCAGGCCATGCTGGACGCAGGAAACTGCGCGTTCTACACCCCCGGGTCGCTGGGTGAAATCAAACTTGAATTGTTTGCGGTGCTGCGCTCATGAGCAAAATAAATACGTCGGTCATTGATGAAGTCTTTTACCCCTGCTGGCTGATGGTCAGCCAGCTGCGTAACGGGCAAGAAATTGATAACGGGGAAGCCCTCTACCGCCGCGCCTGTGAATGGATTGACAGCGCACGCGAGTCCCTGACGCGCGCAGGTTTTAGCGAAATTAGCTGTGACCATATGCTGTATACCCAGTGCGCATTGCTGGATGAGAGCGTGCTGAATCGCCAAAAACAGGACAGCGGCTATACCAAGTGGATTAAAGACCCGCTTCAGGCTCGCTATTTTAATACTCTGAATGCGGGTGAGGAGTTGTGGGAACGCATCCGTAAGGTGCTCCACGAGCCTGCGCCAGATGTTGCCGTGCTCACCTGCTTTTATCGTGCGCTTACACTCGGTTTCTCGGGCCGATACCGCGAACAGGGAGATGAGCGTCGGGAAGACGTCGTGCGCAAATTGCATCAGTTAGTGCCACCGTTCACCTCGGCACAAGAGGCACCCATCGTTTCACGCTCGCTGCGCCTTCGTTCCGGACGCAAAACCTACTGGCTTTCGTGGGTTGGGGGCATCGTGATACTGATTGCGCTTTGGTTTGTACTGAATACGCAACTGATGCACATGGTTTCAAAGCTGACAGGGAACCACTGACGGATGCGCGGATTAACACAGCTGATGCTGTTACTTCTGGCGGCTTGTTTGTCACTTTGGCTCATCCTGGGCTTCTGGCCGCTTAGTGTGGGTAGCCGTGTCGCGCTGAGCGTGGTGGTCGTTATTATTGCCAGCGCTGTGGGGTATTTTCAGTGGCGCAGACGGAACCGGGACCAAATGGCTCATGCACACATCGCAGAGGCTGTTCTGCCACCTGAAAATTTTCAGGGTGCGGTCGTTTTGGTTTGCTGTGACAGTGCTCCGCTTTTCTCCACTACAGTTCCTTTCCGTGAAACACGTCAGGGCTGGTATCTGCCGGTCACTCTTCCGGAACATCTTCCCTTACTGGCTCAGCATCTGGCAGCGGAGCGTCCGGCACTTATTGCTCAAGTTTCGGTGTTGCTTGCAATTTTGCCTGAACAACATCAGGACAAGGATGATTTCACACAGAAACTGCATGTCTGGCACCGGGCTATTGTGCAATGTAAAAGCTGGCTGGCAGAAGTCCCTCCCGTTTGGGTCAGCACATGGCTCTCGCCTCCCTCGGCATCCGCCACTGAAACTGAACGCTGGTTCACCATCACGCCAGGCTTTAAGGACGTTCAGGTCCAGGAAGCCGGCGCCGGTGTCATACCGCTTGTGGAATGGAGCCAGCGACCAGATGCACGAAACAGTCAGGAAAGGTTAAGCGCTGTCTTCTGGATGGAGAGCCTGTTGCCCTGGCTTGAAACTCAAGTCGGCAACATCCTCACTCAGCGACAAGGCGATGTCCCTGCCTTGATCCCCTGCGTCTGGGGAACCTGTTTTACCCCCGTCACCGGCAGCCCGGACAATCTGTGGCAGGCTCATATAGGCGGTATTACCACGCTGACACCTCACGTTCATGATGTGCAGGAATGTCTGCCATTGCCGGAAGTGTTGCTGCCGTATCTGCCACGCCGCCACGGTGTTTCCCGTCTGATGCAGGTCTGGCAGGTCGCAGGGTTGTTATGCAGCATTTTCCTCCTCTTTGCGCTGCTCGCCTCGTTTGTTAATAACCAGCGTCTGGTGCAAAGCGTGGGCGATCATCTCGCCTTATATAACCGCCTCACCGGCACCCCAGCGTCTCCTAAAACAATCGCACAGCAGCAGCTGCGTACTGACGCCAGCCTGCTGGATGAATGGTTACGCAGCGGTGCGCCGATGCGTATGTCACTGGGTTTATATCAGGGAATGCGGCTGATTGCGCCGCTTGAAGCCGCGATTAACAGCTGGTCTCCACCTCCGCCGCCACCGCCGGTAATTAAGCAAGTTGTGCAAGGACCGAAAACCATCCGGTTAGATTCCCTGTCGCTGTTTGACGTGGGTAAATCTGAACTCAAAGCGGGTTCCACCAAGGTGCTGATCAACGCACTGGTTGGAATCAAAGCTAAGCCGGGCTGGCTGATCGTGGTTGCGGGTCATACCGATATTACGGGGGATCAAAAATCTAACCAGACCCTGTCACTCCGGCGCGCAGAGTCAGTACGCGACTGGATGCGCGACACCGGAGACGTACCGGAAAGCTGCTTTGCCGTTCAGGGCTACGGACAGAGCCGCCCTATTGCTACAAACGATACCCCGGAAGGCCGTGCGGCTAACCGTCGTGTCGAAATCAGTCTGGTGCCACAGGCAGATGCCTGCAAAGCATCAGCAACCCCAAGTTCATCAAATGATTGATGAATGTTTACCTTAGAAATGGAGAACTACCCATGGCAATTCCTGTTTATCTGTGGCTGAAAGACGACGGCGGTGCGGACATTAAAGGCTCCGTAGACGTTAAAGATCGCGAAGGCAGCATCGAAGTGGTGGCACAGGATCACAACCTGTATATCCCGACCGATAACAACACCGGCAAACTGACGGGTACGCGTATTCACACCCCGTTCCTGTTTACCAAAGAAATCGATTCTTCCAGCCCGTACCTGTACAAAGCGGTGACTACCGGCCAGACCCTGAAATCCGCAGAGTTCAAATGGTATCGCATCAATGACGCAGGCCAGGAAGTGGAGTATTTCAACACCAAACTGGAAAACGTCAAACTGGTGAAAGTCGCGCCAAAAATGAACGACATCAAAGACCCGGCGTTTGAAAAACATAACCACCTCGAAATGATCGAGCTGCGTTACGAAAAAATCACCTGGACCTACAAAGACGGCAATATCATTCATTCCGATTCCTGGAACGAACGTACTACCGCGTAACACCCCACAGCAGACGGTTCGCCGTCTGCTGTTTTTGTTTCCTGAGCCGCTGCCTGGCGGTTGAGCAAACAAAAACACCACCGGACATCGACCTTATGGGCCTGGGTTTCCTGCATAGGAAAAGGCTAAGGGCGGTAGCGTACCTAAAAAAGGGAATTCAGCATGGAACAACAGTCAGCCGTATTACTTCGCCGCTTAAATCCGTACTGCGCGAAAGCGCTGGAAGCCGCCGCGACGCTCTGCCAGACCCGCGCCCACAATGAAATTACCGTCGAGCACTGGCTGCTCAAACTGCTGGAACTGGGCGAAGGCGACATCACCGTGCTGGCCCGCCGCTACGAATGGGATATGGATGCCTTGTGGCAAAGTCTGCTGGCACATCTCGATGCCCTGCCGCGTTCCGTGCATTCGCGTCCGCAGCTTTCCCAAGATTTACAATCGCTGATGAAAGCGGGCTGGCTGGCCGCATCGCTGCAGGATGACAACCAGAGCATCCGCAGTGTCAATCTGCTGGAAGCGCTGATGGCGCAACCACGCCTGTTGCGCTGCGAAGGTTTATGGCCGCTGTTCAGCCTGAGCGAAGAACATATCCGTCGCCTCAAGCCAGTGCTGGATGCCTTGTCCGAAGAGCGCCCGGAGTTGCAACAACAGGAAAGCCTTAGCCGCACGCCTTCCGCGCTTTCTGAAAGCTCAGCGACACAAAAAGCAGAGTCTGGTGTTACCGGCCAGTCGTTAAGCGAAGCGCTGCAGGCCGCGCTCGATAAATTCACGCTGGACGTCACCGCTAAAGCCAAAGCCGGGCAGATTGATCCGGTGTTTGGTCGCGATAACGAGATCCGTCAGATGGTGGATATTCTCTCCCGTCGTCGCAAAAACAACCCGATTCTGGTCGGTGAACCGGGCGTCGGTAAAACCGCGCTGGTGGAAGGTTTGGCGTTACGTATTGCGGAAGGCAACGTGCCCGACAGCCTGAAAACCGTCAGCCTGCGCACGCTGGATTTAGGTCTTCTACAGGCCGGTGCCGGAGTAAAAGGCGAGTTCGAGCAACGCCTGAAAAACGTCATCGACGCCGTGCAAAAATCACCCACACCGGTTCTGCTGTTTATCGATGAAGCGCACACTATTATTGGCGCTGGCAATCAGGCCGGTGGCGCCGACGCTGCTAACCTGCTCAAACCCGCTCTCGCCCGTGGTGAATTGCGCACCATCGCCGCCACTACATGGAGCGAGTACAAACAGTATTTTGAGCGCGATGCCGCCCTTGAGCGCCGCTTCCAGATTGTCAAAGTCGATGAGCCGGACGACGAGATGGCCTGCCTGATGCTGCGCGGCCTGAAATCCCGCTACGCGCAGCACCACGGCGTTCACATCACCGACGAAGCCGTCAAAGCCGCCGTCAGCCTCTCCCGCCGCTACATCACCGGCCGCCAGCTGCCGGACAAAGCCGTTGATCTGCTCGATACCGCGTCCGCCCGTGTACGCATGAGCCTCGATACCCTGCCGGAAGAACTGACCCGCCTTAAGGCGCAGATAGCCGCACTGGGAATGGAGGAACAGGCATTGCTGGAAGATATAGCCCTCGGCAGTCAGACCCACGGTGAACGTCTGGAAAAAATCGGTGAGCTGGACCGCGAACTCAATGCCCAGCTTTCCGCTCTCGAAGCGCAGTACGAAGCCGAAAAAGCCCTGACGCATAAGCTGCTGGAAATCCGTCAGGACATCAGCCGTCAGGAAGATATTCACGCGCTGCAGCAAGAACTGGCCCAGTTGCAGGGCAACGCCCCGCTTCTGTCGTTGGATGTGGATGTCCGTACCGTCGCCACGGTGATTGCTGACTGGACCGGCGTGCCGCTCACCAGCCTGCTGAAAGATGAGCAGACCGATTTACTGCAACTGGAAAATCACCTGAACAAACGGGTCGTCGGACAGGATCATGCGCTGACCGACATGGCGCAACGTCTGCGCGCCGCCAAAACCGGCCTGACGTCTGAGAATGGCCCGCTGGGCGTCTTCCTGCTGGTCGGCCCGAGCGGCGTCGGTAAAACCGAGACGGCCCTTTCCCTTGCCGACTGCCTGTTCGGCGGCGAGAAATCCCTCATTACCATCAACCTCAGCGAGTATCAGGAAGCGCATACCGTCTCCCAGCTGAAAGGGTCACCTCCGGGCTATGTTGGTTACGGTCAGGGCGGTATTCTCACCGAAGCCGTGCGTAAACGTCCGTACAGCGTTGTCCTGCTCGATGAAGTGGAAAAAGCCCACCGTGATGTCATCAACCTGTTCTATCAGGTGTTCGACCGCGGCTTTATGCGCGACGGCGAAGGACGTGAAATCGACTTCCGCAATACCGTGATCCTGATGACCGCCAATCTCGGCAGCGACCACCTGATGCAACTGCTGGATGAACAACCGGAAGCCACTGACAGCGATTTACAGGAACTGCTGCGCCCGATCCTGCGCGATCATTTCCAGCCCGCCCTGCTCGCCCGTTTCCAGACGCTGATTTATCGTCCGCTGAACGCCGTTGCCCTGCGCACTATCGTTGAGATGAAACTGGCACAAGTCTCGAAACGTCTGAACAAGCACTACGGCCTGACCTGCTCCATAGAAGAAAGTCTGTACGACACGCTGGTCGCCGCCTGCCTGCTGCCGGACACCGGCGCGCGCAACATCGACAGCCTGCTCAATCAGCAGATCCTGCCGGTCCTGAGTCAGCAACTGCTGCAACGCATGGCCGGACAACAGCGCACCACCTCGCTTGCGCTGGGCTGGGATGAAGAAGAAGGGATCACGCTGGAATTTGACGAGAGGTAAAGGAGATTTCAGATGGCCGATGAATCAGACAACACATTAAAAGAAGGGGGTATCCGTTTGCTGACCCCCGGAGAAATCACACTGGCGAAAACGGTGTTTGGATCCTCCATCGAGTACAGCACCGTATGGATCCATAAAGACAGTTATCTGCCATTCAATTTGCAGAATGAAGATACAGCAATGACCCCAAACGGGGAGATCTATTTCCGTAATCAACATAGAGATGATTTTTCTAAATCAACAGATAACTTGCAACATTTGTTTATCCATGAAATGAGTCATGTCTGGCAACGAACAAAAGGAATGAATGTTATTGGTAGGGGATTAGTAAGTTGGCTGGTCAGCTACCGCTATACACTGGATGGTCGTCTCTTAAGCGAATACCCTATGGAGCAGCAAGCTCAGATAATTGCAGATAATTTCATACTCCAAGCTTATGGCTATAGTTCATGGAGCCAGTTATGGGGCTGGGAGATAGTTTCTTTAGACGGGGACACGTCGGAAATTGTGATAAAGGATCTGTATAGAAACGCACTAAGGGGGTTCCCATGGTGAAGAGAATGAAAATGTATCTTTGGCTCTGTTTATGCCTCCTTATGCTCACAGGGTGTCCATGGGGAGGGATGAAATATTACCCATCCGAAACGGCAAAAACTTATGCAAGCGATGATTCTATATGTTTTCACATAGCTGATGAAAAAGATTACCAACCTGTTTTTATCGCTATTAATCTAAGAAATACGCCTCCGAAGGATCGTAAATTCACGAAAAGCCCAAAGCTGAATATAGTTAACGGAAAATTCTGTATTCCTCCGTCATTTTATGAATTTCCAGTTACCTCCTTGGACCCTTTTATTATCCAAGTAGTTCTTCGCTCTCAAAATAAAAATAATCAACCAAGGAATTTTGTAATAGGGTTTGAGATGCATGACAAAATGCCCTATGACGTACCTTTAACAAAGCGCGAATACGATGAACTATGAAATGAGCTGATTGGTCTGTTACGGGTACACAAATACATAACTCCTGTTAAGTGATTATCCCCTGTAGAACAGGTGCATATCATTGCGGACCATTTTACGTTGCATTCTCAAGTTTACTCGGTATGGCAGCGGATGTAGGGGGAGAACGATCCAACAATTACGCTTGATGGTGATATTTCAGAATCGGTCATTCGCAAACAATACAAAAATGCATTACGGGGGTTTCCATGGTCAACAGATAAAAACTCGGTGTTATGGTCTGTTTTTTATGTGGCGTATGTTTGCTAGTGCTTACGGGATGTCTTGGACCTGGTGACAGGTTACGGCCTGATGAAACTGCGCAGGTCAGCCGGCAGGGCGACAGCGTATTTTTTAATGTCACTAGTGCTTAGGATTATCAACCAAAAGATTTTGGTATTAATCCAAGAGGAACTCCATCAAAGAATGAGAATTTTAATTTTTCACCTGACATTAAAGTTAGTGACTATAAATTAGGCATCCCACCTTCGTATTATCATTTCCCGGATAAAGGAAAATTTATTATCGAATACCCATTAACCTCAGCGAAGTATGATGGTGAACCTCGAAAATTTGTTCTCATTCTGGAGTTTATTCACGCATACGTTCATAACGTGACACCAACAGAAAGAGAGATTACCCGGCCATATTATCGCTACGTTGCGGAGCCACCTGTTACTGCCTGCCAGTTTTAAACCTTACAGACACTGAAAAATTACACAGAGTAGAAATCATGAGTCTAATTGAAACACTTTCGAATATCTCCAAATCAACGTTGAACCGTTACCGCCTTGATATTCTAACTTGTTCCTCCGTCTTTGATGTGGAAGAGTTCATTGGCAATGAAAGGTTAAGCACAACGTATCGCTATACGGTTATTTTCACCAGTGCCGTTAAAGATCTTGATGTAACTCAGTTCCTGCTCAAATCCGCCAGCCTGACCATGGGAACCGGATCGCTGCAAGGCTCCGTCGATCAGAAAGTTGTTCACGGCGTGGTTACCGATTTTAGCCGGATTCCAAGCTCAGCCGACGAGGCAAAATACCGGTTAACGCTGGAACCATCCCTCGCACTGTTGGATAAACAGTTCCGCACTCACCGTTTCTTTGTCAATAAGTCGTTAGGTTAAGTAAGTTCATACGATTTTAATTTCTATTAAGGAGATATCTATGTCTGAAGGAGAGGGGAAAATTAGGATAATGACATCAGGAGAAATCGCATTATCCAGGAGCTTATACAGTAACCAAATAAATTACTCAAGCGTTTGGGTCCATTGTGAAAGCTATCTTCCTTTCGGTTTACAGTCAAAAAACGTAGCGATGACACCAAATGGTGAAATCTATTTCCGCGAAGGTTATTACTTCCCTGATTTTTCAGCAGAAAATGTAAGCATAGACAGTAAACATGTTTATCTTCATGAATTATGTCATGTCTGGCAGTACCAACATGGCATGAAAGTTAAGGTACGTGGATTATTCAGTTGGGCTGCCGATTATCATTATAATTTGGTTAAAGACCGGCTTTCAGACTACTCAATGGAGCAACAAGCATCCATCGTATCAGACTACTTTATCCTTCGGGAGTTCGGTTACAGTGTCTGGCAAGATCTCTGGGGGAATAATTTCATAAATAAAGATAGTTATTATGCAGAAGGTGACCTTTTACGTATGTATGAAAATATATTAGGTTCTTTCCCTTCTCCGGAGGCTTTATGAGAATAATAATTGTCATCAGTATTTTTATACTAACCGGCTGTTTAGGTGACAAAATCCCCTGGGACCCTGCTGAAGTTAGACAATCCGAGCAAGAAATCTGCTTACTTGCCCCTGGAATAGACAGTGGTTATATTTACGATAGGATGAAAATACAAAAATCAGGTGAGAAAGTAGAATTCAAGGCCAACATCCCTGGTCAGCAACATGCAAAAAATAGGTGCCTACCTTTGATGGGATATAAATTCATTAGTGGAATTGAATATAATATCAGCTTCTCCGTTGTGAAAATTAATTCTGGTGAAAGAAAAGTATACGCGGCCAGATTTATTAATAAATATTAACAACTAAAAGGATTTATATTACCGGAGTTATCTTTCTGCTTCCGGATAATACAGTGCAGGAGGGAGCACAATGAATATTACAGATACATTATGCGATGCAAAAAAATCAATTTCCGCAAGTCTGAATCGTTACCATCTTGATGTTCAGGGTTGCGAAGAATGCCTGGATGTTGAGTCTTTTTCTGGCCAAGAATTTGTAAGCTCCGGATATCGCTATAAAATAGACTTCACTAGTGCCAACCAGGATATTAGCCAGCAAGCGATGCTCAACCGCAGCACTACATTGATAATGCAAACCGCGGGTGCACTGATGCCAGGTCTGTCGGCAACCCAAGTTCAAAAATTAGTCCACGGGGTAGTAACAAAATTCACTCGTGTGTCAGGTTCCGCTGATGAAGCACATTATCAAATAACTATTGAACCTTTTTTTGCATTATTAGATAAGCAAAAACGCACTCATCGCTTTTTTCTCAACAAATCAATTCCAGATGTCATAGAACAAATATTACGTGAGCACAATTTTAATGGCTGGGAATTTGAGTTCAAGCTAAAGCAGAGTTATCCGATACGTGAACAAATCAACCAATTCGGAGAAAGCGACAGAGACTTTATCGAGAGACTGATGTCCGAAGTGGGAATTTTCTATACTTTCGCATTACAGCAAGACACGCAGACCGAAGTACTTATTCTGGGAGATAAGCAAAGCTGTTATGTGTTCGGTAAAACACTTCCGCTGGGTAATCCGGCAGGAATGAACGATAACGGCGTCGAGTCTGTTTGGGGCCTGTCCCAGCGACATCAAGTAGTTGAATCCTCAGTTCAAGCTAAAGATTACAACCACCGTGAGGCTCAACTTTCTCTGCTTTCTTCTCGAGCGGATATGACCAGAGGAGATGGGGATGGAATAACGTATGGCGAGGTGTACCAGTACCAGGCCCGTCACTTAACACGTGGAGATGCAACGACGCCAGCACCAGAAAGTGGTAATTTCTGGGCCCGCCTTGAACATGAAAGATTTTTGGCTGCACAAACTCAATTACAGGGTAGCAGTACAGATGCTTCAATGCGTTTATTAGAGGTTCTGACTGTGATAGATAGCGATATTCCATCTTCACTTCCTTCTGTATGGCAAACACCGGTCGTCATCACTGGATTACGGTTTTCGGCCAGTCGCTCTACGCCACTGCATGTAGGGTTTAGCGCAGTCCCCTACAGCGAAACCCTGTGCTGGCGCCCTGCCCTAAAGCCGCGCCCAAAAGTCAGCGGCACCATGATGGCACGCGTCACCAGCGCGAAATCAAACGATATCTACGCCTGGCAGGATGCTGCGGGGTTATACCGTGTCAAATTCGATGCTGACCAGGATGATAAAGCGCAGGGTCAGGAAAGCATGGCCGTCCGTCTTGCCAAACCTTATGGTGGCGATGTGTATGGTATTCACTTCCCGCTGATCCAGGGTACCGAAGTGGCGATTGCTTTCCACGACGGCGACCCCGACCGACCTTACATCGCCCATGCCCTGCATGACTCCCGCCATGTCGATCATGTGACGGAAGCCAATAATACCCGCAACGTTATCCGCACCCCGGCGAACAACAAGCTGCGTATGGAAGATAAACGTGGCGAAGAGCATATCAAACTCAGTACCGAATACGGCGGTAAAACCCAGCTGAATCTCGGGCATAACGTGGATAATAACAAAGCACAGCGCGGTGAAGGTGCGGAATTAAGGACTGATAAATGGGTAAGTATCCGGGGTGCGAAAGGTATTTTTCTTAGTGCGGACGTACAACCAAAAGCTCAGGGTCAGATGCTCGATATGAATGCGGCCATTGCACAGTTACGAGATTCCCTGCAACTGGTTACCTCTCTGGCACAAAGTGCAAAAGTATCCGGCGCATTGGATGCTGATACTGCCTCTCAACAGCAACTAAATTCAGTTTTGTCCCAACTTAAAGGAGCAGGATTACTGGCATCAGCCCCTGCCGGCATTGGTTTGACCACACCCCAAAATATCCAACTTTCAGCCGGACATACCCTGACTGCGACAGCCGGGGAAAATGTCGATATGACTATTTTCAAAAAGTTTACGGTAGCAGCAGGAGAAGCCATCAGCCTGTTCGCTCAGAAAATGGGAATGAAGATATTTGCTGCGCGCGGAATGGTTGATATTCAGGCGCAGACCGATGCGATGAGGCTGCAATCCGACAAGACAATGAACATTAACAGCGTCAGCGGCGAGATTGTTATCAATGCGGGCCAGGGAATTACGCTAACCAGTAAAGGTGGCGCATATATCAAAATCAAAGACGGCGCGGTAGAGATTGGTGCACCGGCGAAAATAAGCTTGAAAAGCAGCGTGATTGACTGGGGCGGGAGCAGTTCGCTGGAGCAAGCTCTGACGCCTGTAACGGTCACTGATCCTCAATATAAATATCCAATGGCTGAACGCTTTCAGGTGCAAGACGAGGTAAGCGGTCAACCAAAACCGTATATTCCCTATCGTATTGAAACAGCAGAAGGCACAACAATACGCGGTGTAACCGATGAAAATGGATACACCCAAGGGCACCACGGTGTTGATCCACAGTCCATTAAATTGTTCTTTGAATAAACATGGATGCGAACATCATGAGCGAACAAGAAACGCCAGTTGCTGAAGGGCAGTTAAATAAAAAAGATGGCAGCGCAGTCACTGTTTATCACAAATCTTGCCAATGTTATTTCAGGATAGAAACTCTCGATCTTATATTTATTGAAGAATCAGATGCAGCAACATTCGATGAAGTAATGAGCAAGCTCAGTGAGTTGGTTGATAAACATCATCTGGCCAAAAAAAATCTTTTACAAGCTATTGAGGCCTATGGACATAAGTTAAAAGATATATCCGAAGCAGCCGATCTCGACAAGTATAGAAAAGGTATTAGCGAATGTGAAAATAAGCTCGAGAGTGCAACACGCGCGCTGCAGGCTGAGCTGGGAGAATTTGACGAGAGGAAAGGCTACGGACCAGTCATTGAATTAATTCCAATTGAACCGCTTAAAAAAGGTATTTACGGGCGGTTATATTCATACATTAAAAAGTCAGTTTTTGATGCTTACCTTCGGGCTGGTAAGTTAAATATAATTGGTCTCAGCACTGTAACCAGTGATGATGTTTTTCAAAGAGATGATACCGGAAAAATCAATGGAATTGATGTAAAAGCACTGACTGATAAAGTTATAAAAGCACAAGACACCATCAAGGAAATGATGGATAAAACAATGAAAGCTGATGCTCACATCGACTATGAGAAAACATTAACGGACTGGGCAACGGCATGGAACACCTCACCCGATTATAGTAAAGAAGGCCGATATTTAGATGTCTCCGCAGGTGCCCAATTTTTACGTCTAACAGCAAATGCTTCTGCAGCAGTAAGTTGGAATCCTGAGAGTGGTGAAGCAAAGCTTAAAGGAGAAGCCCATTCTGAATTCACCGTTTTTTCGGGAAATGTGAATGCGACACTGTTTGTTCCAGACAAAATTGGCTGGTGCCTCAAGTTTATGGTCAATGATACCAAAGAAGCGAATTTAGGCATTTTACGTGCAAAAATCGAAACAGGTTTAACAGGGTATATAGGGGCGTCGGCTCAGATCGAAGGTAATCTGCAATTCGTAACCTACAATAAAAAGCAGATGCTGATGGGTTGCCGTACTGATACTTCACGTTTTGCTACACGTCAGAAAGGCGTGAAGATCAAAGAAGGTGAAGAAAAACCTGAGGTTCTGGATGTCAAGGGCGAAGTCTTTGGCGGCGCAAGGGTCGGGGGGAGCCTCGGTGGCGCGCTACAATGGCTGAAACCCTTCGATTCCCTCGTAGACTCTTTACCTGACATGCTCATAACAGTCGGATTCAACCCGAAAATGGCAGAACGGATTTTGTTACCACAAAAAGAGGATGAGAATAAAGAAGCACATCTCGGTAAATTTACAGATTTCGCATCCTTCACTCTGGCCGGTGAATTGGCGTTAGGAGCAGGCGCCAGTGGTGAGTTTAAGATCAGTTTTTCAAAAGGGCGCTTCAAATTCCACATGTCCGGGGGATTGTGCCTAGGCCCCGGCGCTAAAGGCGATGTCCAAGGGGAAATTACCCCAAAAATGTTTGGTGAGTTTGCTATTTGGGCTGTGTATCAGCTATATGGAATAGATTACAAACATCTTAAAATTATAGGTGAAGAAGCTTTTAGAGCGCTGACCTACATGCTAGTCATGGGAGGCATAAATATATATAAAGAATATTATGATGCTGTAAGCGCAGAAGTAGATGAAGTTTACAGCGATTTAAAAGATTTTACTCAAAAGACAATGAATGATATTAAAAATTCCAAGGGCCAGTCAACAGCGAGAAATAACTATGCTGAAGCCATTAATAAAAACCCTGGAGATGTATATCTCCTCACCCCAGAAGGAAAAGGAATCTCTCTTTTTCTTCTTACAGGTGACGGAGCTTATGATCGCGTCGACATCAATAATCAAGGGGACTGGATCCTCGCAGACACCGGCACTTACAGAAAAAAAGCTGTTTTACTGATATTATCTAGTATCCAGACGAAACGTGAATGGAAAAAAGTCTTGGTGAGAATATCGAAATATGGCATGCCAATTCCGGGGGATGAGGATGCCATCGTTAAGCGGCAAGAAATCATGTTGAGAGAATTCCTCCAGATAGGCTTTAACCGCGATAAAGAAATGGATGTACTCATTGACAAGCTTAATTTGCGTGATTTTCAGGAGTTGGTTGCGCGGCTCAAGAATAACCCGACATACGGTTATCCATTTTCACCAAACTGTACGAAGCAATATGCTTTGCACTGCAATGACAACCCATTTTACTCATCACTCTGTTACTTCCCGCCAGTAAATTCAGATACCGTATATAAGCAGAAGTGGGAGGGGAATAAATAATGTATAAATATTTAATTATTACCACTATTATTTTGAGCGGTTGCGATAATGTTAAGTCTGCCCCACAAGGGGCAAAGACACCGCAAGAAAAAGTAGAAATTCAAAATTTCATCACTAAAGTCAAATCTGAGATGATTTTCGTACATGGCGGTAAGTTTTGGATGGGTGATTTTTGTTCCAAATCACGTAATAAAACTGCTGACTGCACGTCAGATGAAGATAATAAACCCTTACATGAAGTCGAACTGACAAGTTATTCCATAAGTAAATTCAAAATTACTCATGAAAACTATGCATTATATCTGAAATTGGCTGGCTTGCCGAAGCAACACTTTGATAAAGAGTGGCGTAACGAAACATTGGCCGACATGACTCATTTTAAAAATAGTCCTGCGATAGTGACCTGGACTGAAGCTGATAATTACTGTGCATGGCTAAAAAGCGAAACTGGGTTACCTTTATCATTACCTACAGAAGCTCAATGGGAATATGCGGCACGCAACCGGGGACAATACCTTCTTCTTGGTACAGATGATGGCACCTGGCGGATAAATAAAAAAACCGAATTGGGTGAAAATATCCCGTCTGAAGAAGACCGCAGGAAAGTGGAAGAGGAGGACAGGGTATTGAGCATATTAGTCCATTTTCCTGTGGACAAATATCCCGCGAATGGTCTGGGTTTATATGATATGGCCGCTAATGGTTTTGAATGGGCCAAAGATTGGTATGACCCTAATTATTACAAAAATTCGCCGTCTAAAGACCCGCAGGGTCCAGATGGTCCTGTAGTGAAAGACAAAAAAACAGGCCAATTCTGGAAAGCACTGCGCGGGAAAAATTTTTCAATTCCCGGTGTCCCTGAGGGACTGACTTTTAGTAGGTCTTACAAAATAAAGGACGCTGATTACCCTGCAGGCACAACCGCCCGTTGTGTTATCAATTCTGCCGAGCCTATTAAAAGTTAATAAAACAACACTCCCCCTCCAATCAAAGGACATGAACCGATGCAACAAAACTCAACTTCCAACCCTGCGAGTGCCGTGAGTATTGAAACACTAAAGCAACGGCTATTGAGTATGAACAATGCCAATGAGCACCCTTTTATATTGCAGAAAGATGGTAACGATATCGTTGCATCATGGAATATTGTTGATGCCAAGTGGCTCGAGATTTTTGGCGCTGGCGGATTAAAAAAACAATTCGAACTAAGACTGATTTTTGATGATGTGACTAAGACCGTTAAATATAAAGAAAAATCCAGCGACCTTGAATGGGATGCTAACGCTAAAGTATTTAAATTTAAGAAATCAGTTCAATACGGCAAGCGTATGGAGTTTGATGCAGGGGCATCCTGGGGCATCAAAGGAAACGGAACTGTGGGTAAAATATACAGCTATAAGTTCAATTCAACCGAAATAACCGATCCGGTCTTTGATGTTATTAGAGAAAGCGGCTGGAATATTAATTTATCGGTTCTTGATAAAAAAGTCTCCCGAAAAGCCATTCTTTGCATCGTCATACCGCTTGTAGTGATTGCCTTTATTGCTCTTGGTACGCTGTTGTTTTCTTCTATGAGCGACGTAAAAAATGCTGCCCGTGCGGAGGTTGATATGCTTCGCAGCGGAAATATCACCGAAGCCTATCAGGGCAGTTCTTCTGACTTTCAGTCCAGAATCAGTAATTCAGACTTTGAACAGGTGATTCAATCGGATAAATACTCTGATATAGAAGACTATAGCTTTAATAGCATTTCTATTAAAAATGATCAGGCCCGGCTTGAAGGATCTGTGACGTATCAGGATGGATCCGCTGGCGAGATTGCTGTTCTGATGACGAAAGAAAATGACCAGTGGAAGTTTTCTTCAATAAAGCTGTTTTAATTTTTTGGTTTCTGCAGGCATTTATTTAGAGACATTGGCATTTTAACTATTTTATGGGGTATTCATATGCTGGGTGTTATTCGCGTCGGTGATAAAACGACCCACGGCGGAACTGTTCTGGAAGGTAGCAGCGGGTTTAAATTCATGGGCATAGAAGTTGCCTGCCTGATGGACAAAGTATCCTGCCCTCTACACGGGCCGACATATATCGCCGAAGGCGATGCGGGTTCCAAACATAATGGCCGCCCCATTGCATTACATGGCCATCGTTGTGCGTGCGGTTGCACTCTTATCACCTCGCTGCCCAACGCAGGGAAAAGTTAACCTATGCCCGTTGAACTAAGGAAAATCCCGGAGACCGAAGTTTTACCAGAACCTCCGGTGAAAATACGTTGGGTGATTTTTATTATCCTGTGCATTTTTATAGGTTTTGTTCTTACGCTTTATCTCTGGCCAAAGGATATGTCCACTCACACAATCTGGTTCTGGATGTGTGGATTACTGCTTCCCTCAGGCGTCGGGGTCATCAGTTATGCGCTCCGGTTGCGACATTTCGAGCAGCAATGGGAACACATTTCATACTGGAATCTGTTGCACCTGGAAAAAGAAGACGAAATGGTCAGCCTGGGGCAACAGGCAATAGGTTTGCTGGGCATGGCTTACACCACGCCTGTTGCAAAAAACAAGCTGGCTTCTGCTTTGCTGGAAGGCGCAACTCCGTTGCAAACCGCTTACCTCCCGGACAGGTCATCCGTGATTACGGCGGCACCGCTTCAACCACCGGCAACTCGATGGAATGAACAGGAATACAAGGCGCGACTGGAAGAGCATCTGCACTCTGTGCTGCGAATGCTGGATCCCGAGCTTGAGCAGTTTGCGGCAGACGCCCCTGTGACTGTGCGGATCCGGCACGATGGAATGCTGGATGACACTCATTTTTTGAAGCTCTGGCAGAGTATTTTCCCAACACGTTTTACGGTATCACAGATTATTTCCGGGCAGCAGGATGATGGCCTGATGTGGCTTGATCACTGGCTGGACGAGCAAAACTCCGCGCTGATACTTTCACTCGAAGTGAACCTTTTCGGTGAAGGGCGCGATCACCAGGCCGAGTCTGTTTCCGCATTATTACTGGCATCTTCCGCATGGTTAACCCAAAACAAGGTAAGCCCTGCCGCATGGATACACCGCCCGGTCGCCATCGCTGATGCAAAAGAGGCGCTGGAAGATGTGGTTCGCTGGGGCAGCCTTATTGCTGGTGAAAACTATTTTGTCTGGCGCAGTCAGTTGCCTGTCTCAGCGTATGCCGGAATGCTTCAGGCAATGGACTCTATGAATTACCCCATCGATAAAACCCTCGATCATCCGCTGGACAGTTCGTTCGGTAAACCGGGAGTGGCTGTCGGACATATTGTTCTGATTTGCGCCTGTGACCATGCCGTAACTGCGCAACAGCCGCAGTGGATTATGTTGCAGGATAAATCCTCTCAATGGGCTATCGTCCGCCCGGCATAATTCCGCGTGAAGGAATACATAAGTGATTAAGAAAAAAAGTCTCAGTACGTGGATAATTGTTTTCGTGCTGCTTGCCATTGGTGGCGCCCTTATCTGGTTCGACAACCCTTTAGTCCATCTCTCCACCAAAGAAAGAAAACTCATTGCCTCTGTTGCATTGCTCGGTGTTTGTCTTGCAGGGATGCTATCTGATGACTTGTTTACCCGGTTATGGAAAGCCATTGTCCAGTCAGAGTTTAGCCGGTCTCTCAGAACTCGTTTTGGCGGTAAGAACAGCACTAAGCCTGCAACTGTAGAAACAACAAAGGATCTGTTTGTCCGCACCACAAATCTCCGCCAGGCCCTGCGCCAGACTTACGGTCGTTTCTGGCCGCGGAAAGTCCGCATTCTGTTGCTCACCGGCAGTGCTGCTGATGTTGAACGTCTGACGCCCGGCCTGACGTCGCAATACTGGCAGGAAGACAGTGGCACAGTATTGTTATGGGGTGGTGATCTGGGCGCACAGCCCGACAGCGCCTGGCTGAATGCACTGCGCAATCTACGCCGCCGCCCGCTGGATGGTGTGATTTGGGTGACGTCTGCGCTGGCTCAGCGCACCGCGGAGAGTACTCAAACGTCTCTCTCTGCCGATATGATGGACAGCGCCGCGAAAGCCTTTGCCGTTCGTTTTGACCTGCTGGGATGGCGGTTGCCGCTGTATGTATGGTCGCTGCATCCGGCCGAGGGGGATAATAAAGATCGCATTACGCAACCTGTCGGCTGCCTGCTGCCTGCTGCATGTAAACCTGATGAACTCAATATCCAGCTCACCGCGCTGGTACCGACGCTGATCGCGCAAGGCACACAGCAAATCAGCGCCAGCACACGCAATCAGTTCCTGTTGCAACTTGCTGAGCAGCTGGCACAGGCGCCGGCCGTTATTACTGAACCCGTTGCGGCATTACTCAACCCGTACCGCCCTGCTCCTCTTGCGGGCATCATGTTCAGCCCGACATCAGTTAATGCTCAGCGCACGGTGAAACATCACTGGGCTAAAGATAACCGCTGGGACATTTTACTCGGCTCACTGCCCGCATTACCGGCGGGACTGAAGGCTAAAAAGCTAGGGTTCGCGTGGGGTAAGACATTCAGCACAATTGCCGCTGGCATTATGGTGTTATGGGGCGCAGGAATGATCATGTCCTTCCTGGTTAACCGCCAGACGATTAATACCAGCGAAGCACAGGTGAAACAGGTGGCGGACGTGCAGCAGACTCTTCCTCTGCGGCTCAAAGCTCAGCACGAACTGCAAAACACGCTCGACCAGCTTGAGTATCGCCAGCAGCATACGCCCTGGTATAGCCGATTTGGACTGAATCAGAATAGCCCTCTGCTTGCCGCACTTTGGCCACATTATGCCGCCAGCGCGGTTCCCATGCTGCGCGATGCCGCCGCCAGGCACCTTGAGGATAGACTCAATTCATTTGCCGGGCTTCCTCCGGCAGATCCGCGTCGTGACGCGCTGGTAAAGTCTGCTTATGACCAGTTAAAACTTTATCTTATGCTGTCGCGTCCTGAGAAAATGGACGCTAAATGGTTTAGCAAAACGTTGCTGAGCGACTGGCCGCAGCGTAAAAATGTGCCGGATGGTATCTGGCAGGGAGAAGGTCCCGCCTTGCTGGATTTCTATGCACGCAGTCTTTCCCGTCATTCCGACTGGCAACTCACTCCTGATGAAAATCTGGTCGGTCAAACCCGGACTTTGCTGGTTCGCCTGATGGGCGCACGCAACAGCGAATCGACGCTTTATCAGAAAATGCTTCGACAGGTCGCCCACCAGTATGCGGATATGACTCTGACTGATATGGCGGGTGATACCGATGCTGAAAGAATATTTACCACGGATGCCGTAGTGCCGGGCATGTTTACCCGCAAGGCCTGGGAGGAATCTGTCAAACCGGCGATAGAGAAAGTGGTCAATGGCCGACGTGAAGAAATGGACTGGGTACTCAGTGATAGCAAAACCGCTGTGTTAGAGCAGGGCTCACCTGAAGCATTGCAGGCGCGTCTCAAAGAACGTTACTTCGCGGACTTCTCCTCCAGCTGGCTTGAGTTTCTGAACAGTCTGCACTGGCAGCAGGCTCAAACGTTGTCAGATGCTATCGATCAACTGACCCTGATGGCAGACGTACGTCAGTCGCCGCTGGTGGCGCTGATGAACACCCTGAGCATACAAGGCAAAACCGGTCAGAGTGGAGAAGCACTGTCTGACTCGCTGGTGAAATCGGCAAAAAATCTCTTAAACCGTGATGAACAACCCGCTATTGATCAGCAGGCCGGAGCACGGGGCCCGCTGGATGCCACTTTCAGCCCGATACTCGCGTTAATGGACAATAAAGCAGGTGGTCAAAGTAACACCAGTCTCAGTTTGCAAACCTTCCTCACCCGCGTCACACAAGTTCGCCTGAAACTTCAGCAGGTCGTCAATGCCGCCGATCCGCAGGCAATGACGCAGACGCTGGCGCAAACGGTATTCCAGGGCAAAGCAGTTGATCTAACCGAAACCCGCGATTACGGCAGTCTGGTGGCGGCAAGTCTGGGTCAGGAATGGAGCGGCTTCGGGCAGACAATTTTTGTTCAGCCGATGGAGCAGGCATGGCAGCAGGTGCTGACCCCCGCTGCTGAGAGCCTGAACGCACAATGGCAGACAGCGATTGTCGATGACTGGAACAGCGCATTTGGTGGTCGTTATCCGTTAAAAAATACCAGCAGTGAAGTATCACTTCCCCTGATGGCCCGCTACCTCAACAGTGACAGCGGTCGCATCGCACGCTTCCTGCAAACCCGTTTGAACGGTGTATTGCATAAAGAAGGCAGCCACTGGGTGCCGGACAGTATTAATGCGCAGGGTCTGACCTTCAGCCCTGCATTCCTCAAAGCGATGGATACCCTGAGTTACCTCTCGGACGTGGTTTTCACCAATGGCGAAGCGGGGATGCATTTTGAGCTGCGTCCGGGCACGGCTAAAGATGTGATGCAAACAGACCTGGTGATCGACAGCCAGAAGCTCAGTTATTACAACCAGCTTCCTGCATGGAAACGTTTCACCTGGCCGAATGATACCGAAGCGCCGGGTGCCAGCCTGAGCTGGATCAGCACGCAAGCAGGCACACGACAGTTTGCCGATCTGCCGGGCGCATGGGGGCTGATCCGCCTGCTCGATAAAGCGTCAGTTACGCCGTATCAGGGTGTGAGCAGCAGCTTTAATATCACCTGGAAAGCACCGGACAACCGGTTGCTGAATTACACCCTGCGCACCGAAGCCGGTGAAGGACCGCTGGCTTTACTGAGATTGCGTGATTTCACCCTCCCCGTGCAGATTTTCCAGGTTCAGGCTGCATCGCTTGCGCCTGCAGAAAAACCTTTTGATCCCGACGCTATCGCTGAGGAGCCGTAATGGCCACATTAATCACACTGCAGAACGCGTGTTCTGCTGAACCTGCATTGTTGCTGGAACAGGCACAACAGCAAGCCTTACTTTGGGATAACTGGCTTCAGCCGGTAACGGCGGACATGCCTGCCGGAGAAGATCCGGGCTATGACGATAACTTCCAGCAAATGCGTGAAGAGGTTAACAAACTGTCCGGCGCGGATACGTCCCTGACCTGCGAGCTGGCTGAAAATCTGCTTGTCTCACACTGCAAAGATGTCCGCGTTGCGACCTATTACATCTGGGCACGTTTGCATCGTGACGGAGAAACCGGTCTGGCCGACGGCCTTTCTTTGCTGGCCGGGTTAATTACACGCTTTGGTGAAACCCTGCATCCGTTGCGGTCCACCAGCAGGAAAGCCGCGCTGGAGTGGCTGGCAGCCTCACGTGTCCTGGACAGCCTGTCGCTGTTCCCGGAAGTGGACAAGAATGATTTTTCACGCATCGTCGGTGCACTGTCGCTCATCGAACAGGGATTAAATTCCTGGGAACCCGCCACTCGTCCGCAGTTTGGAGTGCTTTATGGTGCGCTGGAAAACCGGCTTGCGCAGTCCGGTGGCTTTGATGCGGTTATCCCGCAGAACAGCAGCGCAACATCAACCGGGCACACGTCAAACACGTCTGCTGAGTCCCCGACACTTAAACCGGTGACTTCAGGACGCGACCTGCTCGACCAGGCAAAACTGCTGGCGAAATACCTGCGTGATCAGCCATCCGGCTGGCTCTCAGGTCATCATCTGATTAAAAGCATCCGGCTTGATACTCTGCATGAATTGCCTCCGCTGGCTGCCGACGGACGTACCCGTTTGTCGCCGCCGAAACCCGAACACCGCGCCCTGCTCAAGCGACTTTATCTGCAGCAAAGCTGGCTGGAGCTGCTGGAGCAAACCGACAGTCTGTTTGCTCTGGGGGTGAATCATCTCTGGCTGGATCTGCAATGGTACATCCATCAGGCGCTTGTCAAAGCAGGCGCCCCCTATGAAACCTGGGCTGACATCATTAAGCAGGATCTGAACGGATTACTCACTCGTTTACCCGGTCTTGAAGGGCTGGCATTTGATGATGGCACACCATTCGCCGATGAGGTCACGCTCAACTGGATTAACCAGCAGGTGATGACGTCCTCCGGCAACTGGGGCAATGAACCTTCCGCATCAGCAACAACGGCGGGTGATGACGATATCCTGCAGCTGGAACCGGAAGCGCTGGCTCAGGCTGACAGTGGCGGCGTGGAAGCCGCGCTGAACTGGCTTCAGAACCGTCCCGGCACCCGCACACCGCGCCATCTATGGCTTTTACGCCTGCTAATGGCGCGCGTTGCCGAACAATATGGCAAAAATGACATGGCGCTGCATCTGCTGGGAGAACTGGACAACAATGGTTCGACGCTCACTCTCACGCAGTGGGAACCAGAATTGTTGTTTGAAGTGAAAGCCAGGCGCCTGAAACTGCTGCGCATGAAAGCCAGCCGCGCAGACACCGATAAATCCCGCCTGCACGTTGAAATGGAACATCTGCTCGCCGGACTCATCGCCCTCGACCCGGCACGCGCTGCGGTACTGTGTGGCTAACGAGATGTTTGCAAATCACGCTTAATAGTCAGTTAGCGATGTCAATAATCTATAATTTTGCGCTTTGAACAATCAGGGAGATAAATATTATGATTGAAACGGAAAAGCCAGTAGCTGAAGGTAAACTCAATAAAATAGAGGATAGCGTGATAGTGGCCGTGCATGAATCCGTGCAATCTTATTTTCGAACGGATTCAGCAGAAATAATATTTCTTTCTGATGAGGCGTCTTCTGAAGTTGATAAACATGCTTCAGAGTTAATGATGTGTATTGATAATCATCAAAATGCAAAAGCTATATATTCTCTGGCAATAGAAGAATACGGTAAAGTTTATTCTCAACCTCAAAGAGCTGCAGAGTTAAGCATCCTTGAAGCTAAAACGGCAAAGGCCGAAGCGGAGCTTAATGAGAAACAGAGCGATCTACAGCAAAAGCTAGGTACGTTCGCTGTTGAGGGTACAGGATATGACAAAGTCATAGAACTAATTCCAATTGCAACAAAACGCAATCAGGGGAAAAAACGTGGAGTTGGCAGTCGCTACTCCTACGTTAAAAAGGAATATTACGATAATTTAGGGACAGGTATAAGACATAAGGTAAAGCTGAAGGCTGGCGATAAAGCATCTGCAGCAGAAAGTATTTTTGTCAGAGATAAAGACCAAAGAATAACAAGTATTGATACGAAAAATCTAAAAGAGCAGTTATCCTCATTGGATTTTACTGCGCCTGATACAGGGGTAAAGTTTTGGGATGCTGAAGACTTAGTCAAAGTTGATGAAACATTAACGGGTTGGGCGGACAGCTGGAATAAAAGCCTGACCATGGACAAGAAGGAAGTTGGCAAATATATCGATGTGGAAGCCGGGGCGCAGTTTATGCGTTTTACGTCTAATGTAGGAGCTTCTGGTGAATGGGACCCGGTAAATGGTGAACTGACGTTTAAGGGTGAAGCTAACGCCGTGCTTTCTCTCGCTGCAGGGACTGCCGATGCAAAGATTTTTATGCCTGACCGAATTGGTTGGTTATTAAAATTCAATTCTGAAAAAAGTGCAGAGCCCATTAATATGGGTATGCTGCGTCTGTATCTGGAAACATCACTTATCGGTTTTGCGGGTGCTTCAGTACAGGCTGAAGCTCAATTGCAGGTCACGACAATAAACGGCAAGCAGTTACTGGTCGGACAAAGCGATAAACGGCTTCCCCGGTTCAGTGAAAGAAGAGTTTCTGGTGCCGTTTTCCATAAACAAATGGAAGAAAATGAAGAAGGGATTAAAGCCAGTGGTGAGCTATTTGGTGGTGCACGAGCAGAACTAAAACTAAGAGGGGGAGTGCAATGGCTACAACCGAACGCTTTAACGACCCATCAAGGTAAAACCGGGGAGCAAGCTGATGCTGCAGGACAATTCGTTGATTTTTGTTCAATTTCAGAAAGTGTTGTTGGCATGGCCGGTGCCGGGATCGGCGGAACATTTCAGTGTGACTTTATTAACGGAAAATTCTGCTTTAAAATTGCTGCCAGCCTTTGCGTAGGCGTGGGTGCAAAAGGAAGTTTTGAGGCTTCAGTGGAATACGATAAATTAATGGACTTTGGTGGTTGGTTAACTTATCAGCTTTATGGTCTCGATTATGCGTTTTTTGAACTCATTTCAGAGAGGGCATTTGAAGCATTCAGTAAAATTTGTGTGATGCTTCTCTCGGATGTACGAGAAAAAGTAATATTGGAACTTAAAGAAGTTAGCATTGATCTCTTATCAATTAAAACAGACTTCACTACATTAATAAAAAAAATGGAGGATGGATTAGATTCCTCATGCAAACGTAACTATTTGGCCTCTCAAATTAATAGTAATGAATTAACTTTATTAAATTACACCCCTGAATCCAAAGGTATACTTCTTTATTTACTAACACGTCATGGGGTCTGGGATCACCTTGACCATAATAATCGCGGTGATGGTATTATACCTGATATTTATGCAGATAGGAAAAAAGCGGTGCTTGCCATTTTATCGAGTATTCAAACACAAAATGAATGGTTCCAGGTTTTTACTCATCGCACTGCCGATGGTCGTTCTCTTGCTAACGGAAATACTGCATTAAAATACATGGTTGCTCAGAACCAAATGAACCAACTTAGAGATTTTTTGCAAGAGGGACTTAATAAAGATGATGAAATGGACAGGATTTATCGTCGTTTAAAAGTCCAACCGGCCTGGGGATATGCATTAATGATGAATGATACTATAGCATACAGATTAAATACGACCGATAATCCCTTCTATCCCAAGCTGGCCCATTTCTCACCCGTTAATAACTCTAACGTTACAGTAGGTGCATAATGAACATTAAAATATTGTGTGCAATTTCAGCTGCATTTTTTTTTATAAGTGGCTGTGATAATAATGGAAAATCTGAGCCTGAAAAAAATAACGACCCTGCTGAATTGGATGTTTATTTAAAAAAAATAAAATCAGAACTTGTCTATGTCAAAGGAGGTGAGTTCCTGATGGGGGATTATGGTGAGGAATATGGACCTGAAAACCTTCCCTATGATAGTAATAAAGACAGTAAACCATTACATAAAGTTCAGTTGAGTAATTATTCAATTAGTAGGTTTAAAACTAATAATAATCTTTTTGGGTTTTATCTTTCTTATACTGGTGTTCGTCGAAATAAAATTGAAATGGGGCCAACGACTAAAAAGCGCTGGGACACATTAAATAACAATCCAGATACCCCCGCTCATGTTGACTGGTCTGAAGCAAATAAATACTGCACCTGGTTGGCCGATGTGACTAAATTACCCTTTTCATTGCCCACCGAAGCACAATGGGAATTCGCAGCGCGTAATCGCGGTGAATATGTCATCGCTCCCACAGATAATGGGACTATCGATATCGTTGATCAGAAAGGCATAAATGTTACCACTGCTGATGACCGTGAGCAATTTGCAGAAGAAAACCACACCCAACTCGGTACTCTATCGCCTATGCCTGGAAATTTCAGAGCCCCTAATCCTCTTGGTATTTACGATATGGCGGGTAATGGATATGAATGGATGAAAGACTGGTATGACCCGGATTATTATAAAAAATCACCAATCAAAGATCCGCAGGGTCCAGAAAAACCCGTGTTCAAAGATTATCAGGGAAATTTTACTAAAGTCACACGCTCACAAGATTTCTCAGGACCGGGAAGAGGGCTGACTGTCGTACGCCATTTTAAAGATCCTGATAACAACGGGCGTATCCCGGCAGATAAAACCGTTCGCTGTGCCGTTAACAGTTCCGTCCCCGTTAAGTAAACTGTTTTTATTCCAGAAGCGAGATTCGTATGCCTGTTAAAATTCGATATACAGTTTCACTGGCTTTTTTGTTGCTGATAAGTGCGTGTGATAACAATAACAATAACAATATTAAATATTCAAATGATAAACCTGATGAAATCTATGACTATGTGAAAAAAATAAAATCAGAACTTATCTATGTTAAAGGAGGTGAGTTCCTGATGGGGGATTATGGTGAAGAATATGGACCCGAGAGTCTCCCTTATGATAGTAATAAAGACAGTAAACCATTACACAAAGTTCAGCTGAGTAGTTTTTCAATTAGTAAATTTAAGGTTGATAATGAAACCTATACTCAATATCTTAAATTTACCAAGTCCACTGGTCGCAGTGTCTCATCAGAATCTGGGCTTCAGGATTTTTGGAATGATACTAATAGTATCAAAAACACCCCCGCACATGTTGACTGGTCTGAAGCAAATAAATATTGCACCTGGCTGGCCGCTGTGACTAAATTACCCTTTTCATTGCCTACCGAAGCACAATGGGAATTCGCAGCGCGTAATCGCGGAGAATATGTCATCGCTCCTACGAATGACGGGACTATACGTGCTGATCAAGGAGATAAAAGTAATGTTGCGTCGGAGAAGGATAGCAAACTTTACGCTGAGAAAATGGGGACTTCTCTCGGTGTGCTTTCCCCGTTGCCGGGTAATCTATATCCACCGAACCCTCTTGGTATTTACGATATGGCGGGTAATGGATATGAATGGATGAAAGACTGGTATGATCCGGATTATTATAATAAATCACCAATCAAAGATCCGCAGGGTCCAGAAAAACCCGTGTTCAAAGATTATCAGGGAAATTTTACTAAAGTCACACGCTCACAAGATTTCTCAGGACCGGGAAGAGGGCTGACTGTCGTACGCCATTTTAAAGATCCTGATAACAACGGGCGTATCCCGGCAGATAAAACCGTTCGCTGTGTCGTTAACAGTCCCGTCCCCGTTAAGTAAACTGTTTTATATTCCAGAAGCGAGATTTGTATGCCTGTTAAAATTCGATATACAGTTTCACTGGCATTTTTGTTGCTGATAAGTGCGTGTGATAACAATAACAATAACAATAACAATATTAAATATTCAAATGATAAACCTGATGAAATCAATGACTATGTGAAAAAAATAAAATCAGAACTTATCTATGTTAAAGGAGGTGAGTTCCTGATGGGGGATTATGGTGAAGAATATGGACCCGAGGGTCTCCCTTATGATAGTAATAAAGACAGTAAACCATTACATAAAGTAGAACTCAGCAGTTATTCTATTAGTAAATTTAAATTGAGTAACAAACTATATCAATACTATATTATCGTTAATAAATTGGATTTGAATCGTAATGGTTTGGGGCCCTCCAATAAACGTTATTGGGATGAATTGAATATAACGCCAGATACCCCCGCTCATGTTGACTGGTCTGAAGCAAATAAATATTGCACCTGGCTGGCCGCTGTGACTAAATTACCATTTTCATTGCCTACCGAAGCACAATGGGAATTCGCAGCGCGTAATCGCGGTGAATATGTCATCGCTCCTACGAATGACGGGACTATACGTGCTGATCAAGGAGATAAAAGTAATGTTGCGTCGGAGAAGGATAGCAAACTTTACGCTGAGAAAATGGGGACTTCTCTCGGTGTGTTTTCCCCGTTGCCGGGTAATCTATATCCACCGAATCCTCTTGGTATTTACGATATGGCGGGTAATGGATATGAATGGATGAAAGACTGGTATGACCCTGATTATTATAAAAAATCACCAATTAAAGATCCGCAGGGTCCTGAAAAACCCGTGTTCAAAGATTATCAGGGAAACTTTACTAAAGTCACACGCTCACAAGATTTCTCAGGCCCGGGAAGAGGGCTGACTGTCGTACGCCATTTTAAAGATCCTGATAACAACGGGCGTATCCCGGCAGATAAAACCGTTCGCTGTGCCGTTAACAGTTCCGTCCCGGTTAATTAAATATACTAAATAAGAGAATAACATATTTATTTCGCATGATAACGGTGACTCTGGGTTGTATTGTACATTTTCATTATCAATTATAAATAGAATTTCCCCATAATTCATATGGTAACAGCAAAATATTATTACTATAGGCTTTACCCCATATCATTTCCGTTTCTCGAACTAATAAGCCGGTTATATTGACGTTTTCACAGAGAATATAAATGAAAGACCAAACCCTGCGTTATTACGATGCCGAGCTGCGCTATTTGCGTGATGCGGCGAAAGAGTTTGCACAAACTCATCCCGATCGCGCCGCGATGCTTGATCTCGATAAACCCGGCACGCCTGACCCTTACGTTGAGCGCCTGTTCGAGGGCTTTGCCTTCTCAATGGGAAGACTGCGCGAGAAAATTGACGACGACCTGCCGGAATTCACCGAAGGGCTGGTGAGCATGTTATGGCCACACTATCTGCGCACCATTCCTTCACTTTCCATTGTGTCGCTGAGCCCCGACGTGCAGTCGATGAAAATGGCAGAAACTGTGCCCGCGGGAATGGAAATCTATTCCCGCCCTGTCGGCCCTAAAAATACTGTCTGCCAGTACCGCACCACGCGTGATATGACGCTTAATCCGCTGGCCGTTTCGAAAGTGGTAATGGCGACTGAGCCGGACGGACGTTCAGTATTGCGCCTGCGTCTCTCATGCAGCACGCAGACTGACTGGTCACAGGTCGATTTGCGTCGTCTGTGTTTTTATCTCGCAGGCGAAGCCCCGGTCAGCAGTGCGCTGCATCTGGCCCTTACCCGCCGTCAGGCGGCGCTGTATATCCGCCTTCCCAATCAGGCTGACCGCATCAAACTGGATGGCTGGTTCTCGCCGGGCGGATTTGCAGATGAAGATTTGCTGTGGCCAAAAGGCGAAAGTGCGTTCAGTGGCTATCAGTTGCTGCTGGAGTATTTCACTTTCCGCGAAAAATTCATGTTCGTGCATCTTAACGGGCTGGAATCAGTAACCTTGCCCGCAGGCATCGCATTCTTTGACCTGGAAGTCGTATTCAACAGCCAGTGGCAAAGTGATCTGCCTGTTACCGATGAAGCCATGGCGCTGCATTGTGTGCCGGTGATCAACCTTTTCACGCTGGAAGCAGATCCGCTGCTTATTAACGGACTGGAGAATGAGTACCTGCTGCGTCCGCGCCGTTTACAGGACGGTCATACCGAAATTTATTCGGTCGATTCTGTTACAGGCTCGCAACGCACGTCGGATGCGACTTACGTGCCCTTCACCAGCTTCCGTCACCGCGGCGGGATGCAGAGACGCCATGCGCCGGAGCGTTATTTTCACACCCGAGTTAAACGCGGTGTGACCGGGCTGCATGATACGTGGCTGATCCTTGGCGGTCAGCAATGGGAAGTGGATCGCGAATTCACCCGCGAGCCCGTCTCCCTGAAAATTACCGGCACCAACGGTCAGTTACCACGCAAAGCGTTACAAAGCACCTTACTTGATCGCTGTGAGGCCGTATTACAGACGTCGCTGAAAGTCCGAAATCTCAGCAAGCCGACGCTGCCTTCTTATCCTCCGGCAGAAGATCACTTCCAGTGGCGCGTGCTCAGTCATCTTGGCTCCAGTTATCTTAATCTGATGAGCAATGCAGACGTGTTACGCGGGACGCTGGAGCTCTATAACTGGCAGAGCGATGAGCTGAACAACCGCCGCCTGGACGCCATTCAGCAGGTGCAACATCATCAGATCCAACGTTTTGAGAAAGGTTTTTTGCTGCGCGGAATTGATATTGAAGTGACGCTCGATGGCAATGGTTTTACCGGTGAAGGTGATATTCACCTGTTCGGGGAAATGCTCAACCGCTTCTTTGCGCTTTACGCTGATATCCATTTATTCAATCAGTTAACTCTTATCGTTCAGCCTGCCGGGAAATGCATCCGATGGAAAGAGAATCACAATCAGCGTCTGCCCGGCTAATTGAGCAACTACACGATAAACTGCCCTACACCCAGTTTTATCGATTTTGTCAGTTGCTGGAGCAAAGCCAGCCAGATGCACCTGCTCTGGGCAGCCAGTGGCAAGTCAGACACGATCCCGTACGTTTTCGTCCGCATCCGGGGATGGGATTTCCGGCCAGCGAGTTTAAACGGGTGGAAATGCCGGAGCATCCGCATCTTCCACCGACCATCCGCACGACGTTTATGGGGCTGTACGGTGTCGAATCGCCGCTTCCTACATCCTATATCGATGACATTACACAGCGTCGCGATGGTTACGAGGCTGTCGCCGATTTTCTGGATATCTTTAACCACCGGCTGACCACGCAGTATTACCGGATCTGGCGTAAATACTCATATCCCGCCACGTTTGCCCCCGGCGGGACGGATAAAACCTCGAAATATCTGCTGAGCCTGTGCGGGCTGGGTATAGAAGGATGTACACAAGATATCGCCACGCCGGTTTCCCGTTTTCTGGCGCTCACCAGCATGATGCGGCTGCCGACGCGCACCAGCGAAGGCATTATCGCTCTGGTTCAGCTGCTGGCACCGGATACACAGGCACAGATACTGGCGCATGACCGCTGCTATATCCCCCTGCGCAAGCAGCTGGCCATGAGTGCCACAGCACCCGTCAGCATGAACAGCAGCCCGGTGATGGGACGGCAAACCGTCGATGTGAACTGTCAGGTTCTGCTGAAACTGACCACTGAAAATCCGGACGAAGCCCGGCAATGGTTGCCTGACGGGCAGTTGTATACCGATTTACTGGCGCTGTTGCAGGTTTACCTCGGGTCGCGGCTGCACGTTCGTTTACAACTGTCAGTGTCACGCACGCTGCTGCCCGATGCGCGACTTTCCTGCCAGCCGGCAAAATCCGGTGTGCTCCTGGGAAGAACCGCAGTAATGCGCAGACTAAAGACTGTTCCTGCAACGCAAAATAAAAATGAAATGATCACTATTAATCTGGGCCGCTATCAGCGCGTTCAGGAAAATTTTCACAGAAGGGAAACTGATGAATATGGCGACTACCGCTGGTAAAACCCGTTTTACATTACTGATGCTGGCAATGGTAACTACCCTGAGCGGATGCGGGCTCACCCAAAAAGTCAGCGACGGGACGGTTGCTGTGACCAAATCCATTTTTTACAAGCAGGTGAAAACGCTGCACCTGGATATCACAGCACGCGACGCCATCAACAACAATGCCAGCGGCGCTCCGCTTTCAACGGTGGTGCGTATCTATCAGCTGAAAGACAGAAAAGTCTTTGACGATACCGATTATCCGTCGCTGTTTACTGAAGACAGTCAGGCGATAAAAGCCGATCTGCTGGAGCAAAAAGATATCCGGGTTCTTCCGGGGGCAGCAGTGACTATCGACGTGCCGATGAATGAAAAAGCGCAGTTTGTGGCGGTCGCGGGTATGTTCCTGTCACCAGATATCACCAATAATACCTGGCGTATCGTGCTCAGCCGCGATGATTTGGATCCGGATAAGGCGCGCCAGATCGAACTGAATAATCAGGGAATGAAACTGCTGCCACTGAAGGATAAGTGATATGCCACAACCCTCACTTTACGAAATGCTACTCGGCAACTTTGCCGGCGGCCTCGATTTGCACAACGTCAGCGAAGAGAATCAGGTGATCCTCTCCGTGCTTGATAACATGCAGCGCATTCTTAACTGTCGCGCGGGCACGCTTACGCACCTGCCCGATTACGGCTTGCCGGACATGAGCAAAATCCTGCAAGGGATGCCCGGCACGGCGCACTCGCTGCTGACCACGCTTTCCGACACGTTACTCAAATACGAACCCCGCCTGAGAAAAATCAATGTGATATTGCTGCCGCAGTCCAAGCCGGGGCACCTCGAATACGCTATCGACGCTGAACTGAAAGACCTCGGACTTGTGCGCTTCGGAACAGAGTTTATGCCGGAAGGCCGCGTGCTGATGCGTCATATGAAACAACAGAATTACGTCAGTTAAGGAAAACGATTATGTCTATTGAACGCCAGTTGCGCACCGGTGGCGATCCGCGTGCGCTGGCTGACTACGCCGGTTTGCGCGAAGAACTGAGTAAACTGACGCATCCGGCCCGTCCGGATGTTGACTGGAAAAAGGTAGAACAGCTGTGCCTGAACCTGTTTCAGCAAAACGGCATAGAGCTGCAAACTGCGTCGTTGTATACGCAGGCCAGAACTCAGCTTATTGGCCTGACGGGCCTCAATGAAGGTCTGGCGATCCTTGAGGCGTTGATCTCCCGTCAGTGGCCTGCGCTGTGGCCGTTGCCGGTTCATGCCCGGATGGAAATTCTGACCGGTCTGAGCCAGCGGCTTCAGCAATCTTTGCGCACCATGACGCTGGAGTATCGCGATCTACCTGCGATTTATCAGGCGGAAAAGCTGATCACGTCGTTGTGTGATGTGCTGCAACGGCTGGAACTGAAACACGCCAGCCAGTTCGACGCATTAGGCACGTTTATGCACGGAGCCGCCGTCCGTCTTGAAAATATGCACGCCGCTACCGATGCTGCCGTAGTGCTACCCGCCGCTGCAGTTCAGGCAGAAACTCAGTCGCAAAACGCGCCCAGAGAGCAATGGGTGTATGTCGCGCAGGCTGAACCCGCGGAGCCTCAGGTCGTCATCGCTCCGCCGCCGCCGTTAAAACGCGTCGTCCAGTGGAAAGGCTTTGTTGCAGGTATGGCGATCACGGCGCTGGCAGGCGCTGGTCTTCAGGCGGGCATCAATGCGTTCTATCGTCCGCAAGCCGCAATGCAACTGACCGCCACGCTGCCGGTTCTGCCGAAACCGCTCAACCCGCAGGCACTTGAAACGCTGAAATCTCAGCAGGCAGATATGCTCAACCGAGAAGCGCCTGCGCTGATTGCAGCGATGCAAAAACAGGTCGACCAGCTGGCAAAACTCTCCCCACGCTGGGCGCAGAACACCGGAATGCAACTGGTAAAACAGACGCAAATCCTCTGGCCGGAAAACCCGGCGACTGAGCAACTGGCAAAAAAATGGTCGCTACAGATGAACGCCAGCGCGATCCCGCTGGAAAACCTCGATGGCTGGAACCAGGCTAATACCCAGTTGCAACAACTGGCGGATAAATTAAACGGGCTGGATGAGCAGCGCGGTAAATACATGACTGTCTCGCAGCTGAAATCCTCCGTATTTGCTATCCAGCAGGCGCTGAACAGCTCGCCGCCGGTGGAGGAATCGCTGCGTAAACTGGCGCAGGATAAACAGCAAAATAAAGATGTTTCGCCGCAGCTGGTGATGCAAACGGATAATCAGTTCACGCAGCTGCTGAACCGGTATGCATTACTGGCGTCCACCCCGGACCATGCCCAACCTCAACCCTGATACGCATCAGCCGATGCGTTTTTAAATCTGAGTTTCCTTATGAACAAAATTCTAAGCATCACCCTAGTCGCTTTACTGACGACCGGCAGCACATGTGCCCATGCAGATGAACGCTCAACCGTGTATATGTTATCCGGAACGTTGGCCAGCGCCGGAAGTTCGGTTGTGGTCAGCGGTCTGATCCTCTCCCCGGTTTTATTACCCGCTGCGCTGGTACTTAAAAGCGTGGAATACAGCAAGGGAGAGAAGACTGCCACCCTGGTAACCGAAACGCCTGATACGAAAACTGTGAAACTCAAACTATCCGATAAAATGGCGCAGGATGCCAAACTGAAAGCCGGGGATCACCTTACTCTTGAACCAGCACCGCAGGGAGAAGGTGCAGTGCTCAAGAAAGAAGGAAAACCTGTTGCCCATATGCGCAATGCCAGTGATGAAGGGTTGTCCTCAAGTGTGCCGATGGCAGAAAAACAGTGAAAACCCTCTGTTACAGCCTCTCCTTAATGTGCTGTTTAGCCCTTCCCGCTTATGCTGCCAGCTCGGCCTGTGAATCAGATATTCAGCCTGAGGTAAGTAAGGTCTCAAAAACCATGGCGAATGCTGTTGCCTTAAAAAACAAGCTGAATTCACGTTCAGATGAAATTGTCATTCTGGTACGTCAGGGACAGGATTTGGGGAAATACAATATTCAATATTCTCATGCGGCGTGGGCCAGTAAAAAGGCCGACGGCAACTGGCAGGTGATACACAATCTGAATATCTGTAATACGTCACGTTCGGCGCTCTATATTCAGGGGGTTTATGAATTCTTAAGCGACGACCTGACAGGGAAGCAGATTGCTATTCTGCGCCCCACTGCTGAACTCCAGAAACGGGCAAAAGTAATGCTTAGCGAGCCACGGCAGGCACAACGTCTTCACGATAGCCGTTACAGTTTGGTGGCTTATCCCTATTTCTGGCACTACCAGAACTCAAATGGCTGGTTGCTGGAATCATTCGCTCAGACCTATCAACCCGATATATCCACCCGGATGCAGGCTCAGCGATGGTTAAAACAAAAGGGGTATCAACCCTCCGAAATCTCAGCAAGTCTGCCGGAGCGTATTTTGGCCTCGCTTTCCTCGCAAAATATTTTTATCGATGACAGGCCCGAAGCGCTAATTAAAGCGGGGAAAATAAGCTTTAGCAGTGGTGACAGCGTAATTAGTTTCCTGGGTCAGTTTAGCCAGTCCATTTCTGATTGTGACCACGGAAAGTGGCAACAGAACGTGTGTGTTTTTACTTTGCCTGAGTGAAATGAATCACAGCATCAGAAGGTGTGATGACGTCAGCCATTTTAAATTACAGAGGACGTATGTCAGCAAAAGAACGGTTTCTAAAAAAGCTGCAAGACAGCCAGCCCCGCAGCGGCTCATTCGATAACAAAGGTCAGGCGGATATCGCCGAGTTCCGCCAGCGGATGAGCGAACTTCATGAAAACATGGAGGAATGGCTGACGGATACCGGTATCAGATTGGAAAGCACCAGCGTCTCGCTGGTTGAATGCCTGATCGGAGGAAAATCGTTCAGCGTGCCGGGTATTCAGCTGCAGTATGAAGACCGGAAAGTTAAGTTCACGCCGGTATTTTTATATGGGCAAGGAGTGACAGGCTGTGTGGAAGCCAGCCTGTGTACGCAAGGCGGTGTCACTGTCTTGTGCCGGCTATTTATGCAGGCAGGTGAAAACAGACACTGGACCTGGCGCCCTGCCAATGCCTTTACTGGACCGGGCGGTACGTTCGACGAAGACGCCTTTTTCGAACTGGTAGGACGTTTATTACCATGACGCCTTCGGGCGTCATTTTTTTCAACAACACCTGATGAACCCGCAACACAAATGTAAACAAATGCTACAACCATTACCTGAATTGATGCGGTTTTTGCCAAAACAGATGACATAAATTTACATTGCATTAGAAATAAGAATGCGCTGATGCCCTGCCAGATTTAACCTTTTTGTTACCGATTTTGCACACAAAAAGTCATTACCGGATGCAGGGTAATTACATTTGGAAAACATCAAAACTCTTTGATCCAGATCAATGCAACAACATATCCATCCTCTACTTAGGGTTAATCCCTCTCACGCCCTCTGACATCGAAAATTGTTTTCTCCCGCCTCACTCTCTGCCCGACACGAAAGTGTTTCAGCCAGTAATTCCCCCCCGTGATCGTCCCTGTTAATGCCTTCTCCCGCTGTGGTTAAATCCATCCCTCGCGAAACCCCAGCTGTACTGCCCTTTCATTCAAGACTTCACCTGCGAATGTCCGACATCGCCGGTTCCCGTACCGGTGCCAGCGTCTGGAAGGGTTATCTGACACACAAAAAGAGGTTGTTATGTTTGGTCTTGATGCGCTAGAACTGGCCCGGATCCAGTTTGCCTTCACCGTCTCTTTTCACATCATTTTTCCCGCAATCACCATCGGGCTGGCCAGTTTTCTGGCGGTTCTGGAAGGCATGTGGCTAAAAACAAAAAAAGAGGCTTACCGCGACCTGTATCATTTCTGGTCGAAAATCTTTGCCGTTAACTTCGGTATGGGCGTGGTCTCCGGTCTGGTGATGGCGTACCAGTTCGGCACCAACTGGAGCATGTTCTCCTCGTTCGCCGGCAGTATTACCGGCCCGCTGCTGACCTACGAAGTGTTAACCGCATTCTTCCTGGAAGCCGGTTTCTTAGGCGTGATGTTGTTCGGCTGGAACCGCGTCGGCCCTGGTTTGCACTTCTTCTCTACCTGCATGGTGGCGCTCGGTACACTGATGTCGACGTTCTGGATCCTCGCTTCTAACAGCTGGATGCAGACACCACAGGGCTACGAGATTGTTAACAATTTGGTGGTACCGGTCAGCTGGATGAAGATTATCTTCAACCCGTCCTTCCCGTTCCGCTTAATGCACATGACCACCGCCGCCTTCCTGGCGTCCGCGTTCTTCGTCGGTTCTGCTGCGGCATGGCATTTACTGCGCGGTCGCGACACGCCAGCCATCCGTACCATGTTGTCGATGGCAATGTGGATGGCCCTGATCGTCTCGCCAATTCAGGCGTTTTTAGGCGATGCCCACGGTCTGAATACCCTGAAATATCAGCCTGCTAAAATTGCTGCCATCGAAGGCCACTGGGAAAATAAAGACAACAAACCGTCCCCGCTGGTGCTGATTGGTTACCCGGACATGAACCGTGAAGAAACCCGTTACGCGGTTGAAATCCCGTATCTGGGCAGTCTGATCCTGACGCACAGCCTGACGCATCAGATCCCGGCGCTGAAATCCTTCCCGAAAGAAGATCGTCCGAACTCGTCCGTCATCTTCTATACCTTCCGCATTATGGCCGGTCTGGGCATGCTGATGATTTTGCTGGGTGTGCTGAGCCTCATTCTGCGTCGTGGCGGCAAAATGTATACCTCTAAAGCGTTCCTGCGCTTTGCCTTCCTGATGGGGCCTTCCGGTCTGCTGGCGTTACTGGCGGGTTGGATCACCACCGAAATGGGGCGTCAGCCGTGGGTGGTTTATGGACTGCTGCGCACCAAAGATGCGGTATCCAACCACAATGTGCTGCAAATGAGCGTCAGCCTGATCCTGTTCATCGTCATTTACTGCTCGGTGTTTGGTGTCGGTTACGGCTACATGATGCGTCTGATCCGTAAAGGGCCACAGGCGCATGAAGGCGAAAGCGTTGACCACGGTGGTCCGGGCCAGCACCGCACGCCTGCACGTCCGCTGTCTGCGATTTCAGAATCACTGACCGACGAAAATAAGGGAGCTTGATAATGGGTATCGACTTACCGCTGATCTGGTTTTTGATCATCATCTTCGGCGTGATGATGTATGTAGTGATGGACGGCTTCGACCTGGGTATCGGTCTGCTGTTCCCGCTGGTGAAAAAAGAGAATGACCGCGACGTGATGATGAACACCGTTGCGCCGGTCTGGGACGGCAACGAAACCTGGCTGGTGCTGGGCGGTGCGGCGCTGTACGGCGCATTCCCGCTGGCGTATTCGGTGATACTGGACGCGCTGACTATCCCGCTGACCCTGATGCTGTTCGGCCTGATCTTCCGTGGCGTCGCTTTTGAATTTCGCTTCAAAGCCAGCCCGGCCAAACGCCACGTGTGGGATAAGTCCTTCATTGGCGGTTCAGTGCTGGCGACGTTCTGTCAGGGCGTGGTGCTTGGCGCGGTCATCAACGGTATTCCTGTGGTAAACCGCACGTATGCCGGTGGCGCGCTGGACTGGCTGACGCCGTTCACGCTGTTCTGTGGTTTTGCGCTGGTGGTGGCTTACGCCCTGCTCGGCTGCACCTGGCTTATCATGAAAACCGAAGGCGAATTGCAGGAAGCGATGCACAAGATTGCTAAACCGCTGCTGATAGTCTTCCTGCTGGTGACACTGGCAGTCAGTCTGTGGACGCCGCTGACGCACAGCGATATCGCCACCCGCTGGTTCTCCCGCCCTAACCTTTACTGGTTCCTGCCGGTACCGGTACTGGTAGTGCTGGTCTCTGCATGGATGTACCGCGCCATAAGCAAAAATGCGCACCACTCGCCGTTCCTGCTGACGCTGGCGCTGGTGTTCCTGGGCTATACCGGACTCGGTATCAGCATCTGGCCGAACATCATTCCGCCGTCCATCTCTATCTGGGAAGCGGCGTCACCTCCGCAAAGTCAGGGCTTTATTCTGGTCGGCGCCCTGTTCATCATCCCAATCATTCTGGTGTACACCTTCTGGAGCTACTACGTATTCCGCGGGAAAGTCACACCGGATCAGGGTTATCACTGAGGAATCGCATTATGAATCTCATCAGAAAAATGGATGACAGCAATATCATTAAGGCCCCGTTCTTAAAACGAGTCGGCTGGATGGCCGTCATCTGGGGCGGCAGCGTGCTGGCGTTATTTGTTGTGGCATCGGTGTTTCATCTGCTGATGTTCGCGGCGGGAATGAGAAGTCATTGAGTGAAAAAGGCCGCCATCATGGCGGCCTTCTGTTTTTATTTTTCCAGCACCCTTCCGCTAAAATCGAGAATATCATCCATCGCTTCCTGACGGGCTTCGGCAGAAGGCATGACGATCAGCTGATCGGAATAGCCATTCATGATGGCGGATAACTGACGGGTAACGCGTCCGGCATCGGTCGGGCGGAACACGCCGCTGTCGATCCCGGCACGGATAATTTCAGCCAGCAGTTCCAGCCACTTATGCACCATCAGCCGCGCCAGTTCGGCGTAAGCCTCGTTATGCGCCGCCAGTTGCCACAGTGATCCGTACAACTGCCAGATATCACCCTGCGTATCGGGCAGATAATTGCACACCAGCGTGTGCAATTTTGCTTTCGGTTCCAGCAGTGCGATTTCAGCGGAAAACTCTTTCAGCTCTGCCATCATCACCACCGACAGCGCTTCAATGCACAGCGTCTGCCAGTCAGGAAAATAATGATAAATATGGCTGCGGGAAATCCCGACGTACTCCGTCAGCTCGCGCGTCGTGACTTTCTCAATCCCCTTTTCGATAAAGAGACTGATGGCGCCGTCAAGAATTTTAGCCCTTAACGCTTCCCGGTTTTCTTTCATCATTTATCCTGTGCTGGCATTGAGCAACTGCTCAGACCGGCATTTTATCAGGAAGCCCGGCGTGTGCCCACGGACTTACGCAGCACGATTTTCAGCACTACGACGCTGGCAATCACCAGCACAGCGGCAGAAATCAGTACCGCCAGAAACGCCTGATCAAACGCGGTTCGTGCCAGGCTGGTCAGCAACGACGCATGCTCAGGGCTGAGATGACCAGCAATCGTTAACGCTTCATCGAGACTGTCATACGCCGTTTCACCGCTGACCAGTCCTTGCGGAAGGGTCAGACTGCGGCTGTAAACGGCCGTCATCAGACCACCCAGCAAGGTGACGCCAAGCACGCCGCCCATTTCCCACGACACATCTTCTATCGCGGCGACCATTCCGGCCTTGTCTTCCGGTGCATTAAGCATGATGGAGGTGGAAGCCGCCGTCACCGCGCCGCCAAGGCCAAAACCTAAAATAAACAGACTGATCAGCTGCATCACCGCGCTGCCATCATAGACCAGTGCGTGAATGACGATGCCGAGCGCAGATATCGCGAAGCCGCCGAGCATCATTTTACGCACACCCACACGCGGGATCAGCATACCCGCCAGCGGCGAGGCCAGCGCAGACGCCACCGGGATAGGCAGAATAAACATCGCCGCCATAAACGGCGTCAGTCCGAGCACCAGCTGCAACCGCTGGCTCAGCACCAGTTCGATACCGATCAGCGCAATCATTGACGTGATCGCCACGCCCACGCCACAGGCAAAGGCACGATTGCGGAACAGTGAAAAGTCGATCATCGGCTGTACAGCGCGTTTTTGTCTTCTGACGAATAAACCAAGGAACAACACGCCTGCGGCCGCAGAACCCAAGATCACAAGCCATGACGAATTAATCTGGCTCAGTTCTTTCAGCGCGTAAATCACCCCGACCAGCCCCGCCATCACCAGCGCAGAACCGGCAAAATCACACGGACGTTGTTTATTGCCTTCACCGCGTGGGATCAGCGCCTGGGCAAACGGGAAAACGGCCAGCACAATTGGCACGTTGATCAGGAACACCGAGCCCCACCAGAAGTATTCCAGCAGCACGCCGCCGATCACCGGCCCGAGCGCCGCCGCACCTGACGCTACCGCCGACCAGATACCGATCGCCAGCGCACGTTCACGTTCGTTGGTGAAGACATGACGCACAATCGCCAGCGTCGCAGGCATCATCATCGCTGCGCCAATCGCCAGGAACACCCGGGAGGCAATCAGCATTTCAGCGCTGGCAGAAAACGCCGCGCACAGGGAAGCGAGCGCAAACACCGGCAGCCCGCTCATAAAAAGATTTTTGTGTCCGATACGGTCACTGAGCATTCCCGCGCCCGGTAACAGACCGGCGACCACCAGCGGATAGGCGTTCACTATCCATAATTTTTCCGATGCCGTGGCACCCAGCGCCTGCGTCAGACGCGGTAATGCGGTGTACAACACGGTCATATCAATGATGATCAAAAAGAGTGTACTGGTGACAATCGCAAGTATCAGCCAGCGGTTATTCACGAACATAAAAAGTGCCTCAGATAGATTTTGAGCAAGCGCTCAAGGCCAACAAGATACTTGAGCAACCGCTCAAACTCAAGCAGCAACTGTCCGCCAGTTGATGAAGCGTTGAAGTAGCGAATGGGGGAAGTTTGGATTTGCAGTTGGCCGCTGCAAAGGGGCGGCTTTTAAAAACAAATTATGATCAAGGTCGTGGGCGTCGGCCCACACCGACCAGAGACCCGGTAACGCGCGGGCCTCTGGACTCCGCGCTTTTTCACTGCGCGCTATCGCAGGCACGACGTACATGTTCTGGTGCATTGGTGAGTGGCGCAAAATGTCATCGCTGCGCGATTCCCGAATTTCAGGTTTCGAGCCATAGGTCTCGAACCGTTCATTCGGTGCCATTTTTGAGCACGCCAATAAACTTATCTAAAAGATAAAAACAATCTGCCGTTGATTTAAGATCGTGCGGGCGATTCAGAAATCTTGCTGAACGGAGCGGCCTGGAGACCGGAGGCTCCAGGACCGAGTGAAGGAACCGCAAAGCGGCAAGATTTCCAGCCTGTCGCGGTGATACCTGAAACATAGCCAGCGAGCGGAGCGTGCAGTTAAAAAAACGCAGGATTCCAAAGGGTTTCGTTTAAAACCCTTTGGGCCAGTGTGGGCGGCGAGCCCACGACCTTGACCTTAGGGCCAGTTTGGCTCGCAACCCAAGGTCTTGTCGGTATGGTCCGACGCTCCCGAACTTAACACCGGCGGCTGGAAGGCCGTGACATCGGGTAAAGGTGCGTCCCAGCGCTCGATATCAATCCAGCAACTTTGCGCACTGCAGCCTTGCCCGAGTCGCGAACTGCCGCGATCTTCCGTCAGTACGTTCGGGTTGCCATGTTTATCCAGCGAGTCGGGTTGCGACGGATCCTGCGGGTCGTACCAGGCACCGGTCGACATTTGCACCACGCCGGGACGCAGATCTTCGGTCAGATGAACACCCGCCAGGATTGCGCCACGATCGTTAAACACCCGCACGATACTGCCCTCAGTAATACCCCGCGCGGCGGCATCCTGCGGATGTAACCAGAGCGGTTCACGGTCGCTGATTTTTGTCTTACGGCTGACGCTGCCATGATCGTACTGACTGTGCAACCGCGTCCGTGGCTGGCTTGAGAGCAAATGCAGCGGCCAGCGGGCACGGGTTGCCTGCTGTTCACGGTAGTCCTGTTCATACCAGAACGGGAAACCGGGACATTCTTCGTAATCGAAATTCGCCACCGTCTGTGAAAACAGTTCGATTTTGCCTGACGGCGTAGCCAGCGGCGATCCTTCAGGGTCACGGCGGAAGTCTTCGAACAGGATCTGCGGCGCATCCGGACGCGCATATTCCAGTTTGCCCTGTTGCCAGAAATCATCGAATTCCGGCAGCTCAATGCCATCAGCCTGCGCACGGGGAACCGAAAGCTGGTAGATATGCCGCAGCCAGTCCGCCGCATCCCGCCCTTCGCTGAAGGCCTCACCAAAGTCCATCTGCTGCGCGAGCGCGGCAAATATCGCGTAATCGCTGCGCGCCTCACCGACCGGTGCAATATGCTGACGCATGGCAATCATATAGCCGTCGTTGCTGGCGCTGCCGATATCCTCGCGCTCAAGTGACGTTGTCACCGGCAGCACGATGTCTGCGAACTTAGCCTGCGCCGTCCAGTACTGTTCATGCACCACCACGGTATCGGGCTGACGCCAGGCTTTCACCAGCCGGTTGATATCCTGATGATGGTGAAACGCATTACCGCCCGCCCAGTAAACCAGCCGGATATCGGGATACTGACAGTTTTTGCCATCGAACTGATACGCGCCGCCGGGATTGAGCAACATGTCGGAAAGCCGCGCCACGGGGATGTGATCGTTCACCGCATTTTTACCCATTGGCAAACGCGGGCCGGAAAAGGTGCGGCGATCGGAGCCTGCAAGATTGGTAGACGCGTAGGCAAAGCCCAGCCCGCCGCCAGGCGTGCCGATCTGTCCGAGTAAAGACGCCAGCGCCACCGTCGCCCAGAAAGTTTGTTCGCCCTGTCGTGCGCGTTGCAAAGACCAGGCGATATTAATCATGGTGTGCTTTTCGGACATCCCACGCGCCAGCGTGCGGATTGCCTGCGCGCTGACGCCGGTCAGCGGTTCAGCCCATTCCGGCGTTTTGGCCTGCCCATCGCGTACGCCGGTCAGATAATCGCGGTACGTATCGAATCCGACGGTATGGCTGGCGACAAAGCCAGCGTCATAACGGGATTCATCGACCAGAACATAACTGAGCGCCAGCAGCAGTGCGGTATCACTGCCAGGTTTGAGAGACAGCCATTCAGCGGTTTTTACCGATGAGAGATCGTTCTTTACCGGACTGACGTTGATGAAGCGGGTACCGGTGCGTTCCATTTCCTGCAACCAGTATTTCAGGGAGTGATCGTTGGCACCGCCGCCGTTGACCTGCGCATTGCGCCACGGCAGTCCGCCGAAGGCGACGAACAGCTCGCACTTTCCGGCCAGCACGGACCAGTGAGTATGCTGTTTTTGCAGCACATCCAGATCACCGATTATGTGCGGCAATAAACGCTCCGCTGCGGCCAGACTGTAGGTGTTAGTGCTGCCGGTATAGCCGCCAAACTGATTGAAAAACCGGTGCATCTGGCTTTGTGCATGATGAAAACGACCGGCACTCGACCAGCCGTAAGACCCGGCATAGAACGCAGAATTACCGTGGGTTTCCTTTACGCGCGCGAGTTCAGCCGCTACCAGCGACAGCGCCGTCTCCCAGCTGACTTCGACAAAGGGCTCTTTGCCGCGTCCTTCACGAGAGGCCGCGCCGTGTTGTAAATAGCCCAGCCGGACCGCAGGGCGACGCACGCGGCTGGGTCCGTCTACCGAACCCACCAGGGATTGTCCGATTTCAGACGGATTACGATCCCATTCCACGGGTTCGACAGATTTTAAAACACCGTCAGCCGTGGCAACGCGGTACGTTCCCCAGTGCATAACAGCCAGATCATGGTTTTTTTTCATTATAAGCAGGTAAATTCAGGCAAAAATGCACCCTAGCATGCCGTTGCGCCCGCGGCTACGCTGTCTGTGTTATTTCTATTTTTATCATACGCTTATCTTATTTACGTATTAGACACCCCCTTCCCTATTTCTTAGGATTACGCCCCTTTGGGGCAATTTCTGACCATCAGATTCGCCTGTGCAGCAGGGTATTTACACCGTATCAGCCTATAAAATAAGGATAATAAAAAATGCCAAATTCCTGGAATCGTCGCGATTTCCTCAAGTTATCTCTGGCAGCCGGCGCCGCTTCCGGGCTCAGTTTTACCCTGCCCGCTGCCGCTGCCGACAATACGCCCAAGAAAGGCGGACACCTCAAACTCGGCATTGATGGTGCGGCGACCACCGACGTGTTGGATCCGGCAAGCTGGATCAGTTCATACATGATGGTGGTAGGTTGTGCCTGGGGCGATACGCTGGTGCGCACCGATCCGGTCAGCGGCAAAGCGATACCGGGGCTGGCAGAAAGCTGGGAAAGCGCCGACAAATCATCGCGCTGGATATTTACCCTGCGTAAGGGCGTTCAGTTCCATAACGGCCAGGCGCTGACGGCAGAAGATGTAGTCAAAACCCTTTCCCGTCACCGTGATCCGAAATTCCGTTCCGGCGTAATTGCCTATCTGTCATCCATCAGTACCGTCACCAGTGATGGCGATAAAATCACCATTACTCTTAATGAAAGCAATGTCGATTTCCCGCTGGTGCTTTCGCTGTGGAACCTGCAAATCCAGCCCGGTGGCGGCTATGAAAATCCTAACGCCGGGATCGGCACCGGGCCTTACCGCATCGTCAAATTTGAGGCTGGCGTCTATACCCAACTGGAGAAAAACCCGCATGACTGGGACAGCAGCCGGGGCAATGTGGCGAGTGCAGAAGTGATCGCGATTAATGATGCATCGAGCCGGGTTGCGGCACTGTCTACCGGAAAAGTGCATTTCATCAGCGGGCTGAGCCCGAAAATCGTGGCACTGCTGAAAAGCGGCCCGGTCACGATTTACAACACACCGGGACGCGGACATTACACGTTGCCGATGATGGTCAACACCCCGCCGTTCGACAATAACGACCTGCGTCTGGCGCTGAAACTGGCCATTGATCGCCAGCAAATTCTGGATCGCGTGCTGGGCGGTTATGGCTCGCTGGGCAATGATTTCCCGGTCAACAGTGCGTATCCGTTGTTCCCGGCCGATATCCCGCAACGCCAGTACGACGCCGATCAGGCCGCATTCCACTTTAAAAAATCGGGCTACAGCGGGCCCATTGTGCTGGATGTCGCTGAAGGGGTTTTCCCCGGTGCCGTCGATGCCGCCACGCTGTTCCAGCTCAGCGCGCAGAAAGCCGGGATCAAAATTGATATCCGCCGCCAGCCGGATGACGGCTACTGGAATAATGTCTGGCGTAATAAACCGTTCTGCGTGTCGTCATGGGGAACGCGTTTAACCCAGGATCTGATCTATTCGCTCGAACTGGGCCCGTCCTCAGCCAGCAATGAAACCAACTTCGCTAATCCGCAATTTGCCAGCCTGCTCAAACTTGCCCGGGCAGAAGAGGATGAGGCCAAACGCCGCACGCTGTATCACGACATTGCGCTGATTGTGCGTGATGAAGGCGGCACCCTGCTGCCGGTGTTCAATAATTACCTCAACGCCAGCAGCAACAAACTTCAGGGTTATATCGAAGATGTCGGCAACGATTTATCCAACGGTCACGTCATCTCACGCGTCTGGCTGAACAACTGATGAAAAGTCTTATTGCCCGCGGGGTGCGCAGCACGGCGCCCCGTCATCCGCTCGCCCGCGCCATCATTCACCGCCTGCTGCTGGCGGTGATTTTACTCTGGGGTGTATCGCTGCTGATCTTCACCGCCGTCAACGCCCTGCCCGGTGATTTTGCTGCCGCGTCACTGGGACGCGCAGCGACACCTGAGGCGATTGCCAGTATCAGGCAAAGTCTCGGGCTGGATAAGCCGCTGGTCACCCGTTATCTGCTGTGGATGCTACAGATTTTCAAAGGCGATTTCGGGCTCTCATGGGCCAGTCAGCAACCGGTCAGCGCACAGATCGGGCACCGGTTACTCAATTCACTGTGGCTTGCGGGTGCCGCCGCTTTACTGGCGATCCCGGTCGCGTTACTGGGCGGACTGTTCGCCGTGCGCTATCTGCACCGCCTGCCTGACCGTGTGATTACGCTGGTATCCCTGATTATTCTCTCACTGCCGGAATTTTTAATCGGCTATCTGCTGATTCAGGTGCTGGTGTTACACGTGGGCGTCTCGACGTTTCCCTCTACGATTTATGACGGCATGAGCCTGCCGGATCGTCTTTCCGCTCTGTTGCTGCAGGTGCTGACACTGGCGATTGCCGTGCTGGCAAACATGTTGCGATCGGCACGCAGTGCGCTGATGTCGGTCACCAGTACGCCATGGATGGAAACAGCGCGGCTGAAGGGATTACCGCCGCTGCGTATTTTATGGCGACACGCCGCACCAAATGCCATTTCCCCCGTACTGACCGTGATCGCCATGAATCTGGCCGGACTGATTGTCGGTGCGATGATCATCGAAGTGATTTTTGTCTATCCGGGTGTCGGGCAATACATGGTGGATGCCGTCACCGTACGCGACATCCCGGTGGTGCAGGCCTGCGGGCTGGTGTTTGCCGCCGTGTATATTCTGCTTAATTTACTGGTCGATATGCTGGCGATGGTGGCAAACCCACGACTGAGGTTCCCGCGATGAAATCACTTTTCTCCTCAGTAAGCGCCGTGACCGGTGCGTTTCTGCTGATCCTGTTTGTCTTCGCCTCGCTGGCCGCGCCGTGGATCGCGCCTTACGATGCCCGTCAGATAAGCGGTGAAATCTGGCAACCAATGAGTGCCGCCCATTGGCTGGGTACCGATAATCTCGGCAGGGATTTGTTCTCCCGTCTGCTGTCTGGCGCACGTCTTACCTTGTCGTTTGCTTTTGTGATTTCGGTAATGGCTACGCTTGCGGGCACGCTGCTGAGCTTTCTGGCGGTCAGTGTGGGAGGCGCGGTGGAGGGGATATTGTCACGCCTCAACGATCTGTTTATGTCACTGCCGTCGCTGATTATCGCGCTGGTGGCGCTGGCGGTGTTACCACAAACTAACAGCACGCTGATCGTTGTGCTGGCCGCCATCGGTGCGACGCGCGTTTACCGTCTCGGTTACAGTCTTGCCTCGCATATTCTGGCCACGGATTACATGGAAGCCGCAAAGCTTGCCGGTGAATCTCACGCGTACCGGGTCATCCGCGAAATGCTGCCCAACGCCCGCTTTCCGCTGCTGGCCGAATGGGGAATGCAGTTCAGCGCCAGCATTCTTTTTATCTCGACACTCTCTTTCATCGGGCTGGGGATCCAGCCCCCCGCAGCCGACTGGGGCGCCATCGTGCGGGAAAATAAAGACGGCATTCTGTTTGGTGTCAGTGCCGCCTTTTACCCTGCTATCGCCATTTCGTTGCTGGTCATTGCCGTCAATTTGCTGGTCGATGCCCTGAGCAGAAAGCTGCAACAACAGGAGGATCAGTGATGTCAGAGGCACTGTTACAGGTCGCACAGCTGTGCGTGGGACATCAGCAAACCGTATTGATTGACAACGTGTCTTTTGAATTACGCAAAGGCGACGTGCTGGGCGTAATCGGCGAATCTGGCGCCGGGAAATCCACCCTCGGACTCGCGGTGATGGGGCATTATCGCGGCGCGCTGCGACCGCTCAGCGGCAGCATTACTTTTCAGGGGGAAACTTATCATCCCCGGGATGCGTGCCGTTTAGCGACACATCAGGGCAAACGCGTTTGTTATGTCGCGCAATCGGCCAGTGCCAGTTTTAATCCGGCACTTCCTCTGGGTTCGCAGGTTATTGAAGGCGCGTGTTATCACGGTGTCCTGACGCCTGAAGCCGCACAGGCAAAGATGTTGCAGCTGTTCGCCCTGCTCGGTTTGCCGGATCCGGTACAGTTCGCCAGACGCTATCCTCATCAGGTTTCCGGCGGTCAGTTGCAGCGGGCAATGACTGCCATGGCACTGTGCTCCTCGCCTGATTTGATTGTTTTTGATGAGCCGACCACCGCCCTGGATGTCACTACGCAGCTCGACGTTCTGGCGGCTATCCGCCACGCGGTGAAGCAAACCCGCACGGCGGCGCTATATATTTCGCACGATATTGCTGTCGTCTCGCAAATTGCCGACAGCCTGCTGGTGTTGCGCCACGGCAAACAGATCGAATATGGCCGCACTGCCGATATCCTTAGGTCAGCCGCACATCCTTACACCCGTGCGTTGCTCAATACCCGACATCCGGCACCGCTGCCGGTCGCTGAACACCATGCGCCGGTGCTTGAACTGCGTGATCTGACCGTCGGGTACGGTAACGGGCAGCCGGTTATCTCGCAACTTTCGCTGGCACTGCCCCGCGGGCAAACCTATGCGCTGGTCGGCGAGTCGGGCTCCGGTAAATCCACCCTGGCCCGCACGCTGGCCGGGCTGCAAAAACCGCAATCCGGCGAGCTGACGCTGGAAGGCAAGGCACTGTCGTTTGATTGTCAGCAGCGAACTGCGCAGCAGCGCTGGCAAATCCAGTACATTTATCAGAACGCGGATACCGCACTGAACCCGCGCCACCGGGTACGTGAGCTGATCGGGCGGAATATCATGCGCCGCAGCGGTTTGCGCGGTGCCGCGCTGAAAGCACGTCTCAGTCAGTTGCTTGAGCAGGTAGAACTGGCGCCGGAGCTGGCCGATCGTTTTCCCTCGCAGCTTTCAGGCGGGCAAAAACAGCGAGTGGCAATTGCGCGGGCGCTGGCAGCGGAACCGGAAATTCTCATTTGTGATGAACCTACCTCGGCACTGGATCCGCTGGTCGCGCAGGGCGTACTGGCCTTGTTCAGACAGCTTCAGCAGTCTGCCGGTCTGACCTTGCTTTTTATCACTCACGACATCGCGACGGTGCGCAGCATTGCCCATTCCGTGGCCGTCATGCATCGCGGCAAACTGGTGCGTCAGGGCTTGCGGGAGACGGTGCTGACGCCGCCTTTCGATGATTACACCGCGCGTCTGTTGCAGGCCGAACCCACGCTGGAACCCGGCTGGCTGGCATCAGCCCTGAAGGTTCCGTCTCCCGAACACCCCTTGTCATTGCAGGAAATACTCACATGATCCAGACCGATATAGCCCGACGCGCCCGCGCAATTTTTTCCGACTCGCTTGTCTGGGATGGCCACTCCGGCTTCATGCCCGATCCGGCTGCAGACCTGAATAATCTACAACTCTGGCGGGATGCGGGCGTACATTACCTGTCAGTAGATGTCGGCTTTGATGTCCTGCCGTGGGAGCAGACAGTACGCAATCTGGCGGCGTTCCGGCACTGGATCCTCGATCATGCCGATGACTATCTGCTGGTGAACCAGCCGGAGGATATTCTTTCCGCCCGTGCTGCAGGAAAGCTGGCGATCACCTTTGATATCGAAGGAATGAACGCGCTGGATGGCCGCGTTGAAATGGTGGAGTTTTATCATCACCTGGGCGTACGACAGATGCTGTTTGCTTATAACCGCAATAATCTCGCGGGTGGCGGCTGCCATGATGAAAACACAGGTTTAACCTCTTTCGGCAAAGAAGTGATTGATGAAATGAACCGCGTTGGCATGTTCGTTGATGTCTCTCATTGCAGTCTTCAGACCAGCATCGAAGCCATTGAATATTCCCGTAAGCCGGTCATCTTTTCCCATTCCAATCCAAAAGCCGTACATGCGCACGGCAGGAACATCAGCGATGAACAAATCAGGGCATGTGTGAACAATGGCGGGCTGATTGGCGTGAACGGGATTGGTGAGTTCCTGGGTGACAGCGCCCCCGACGCCGCGCTGTTCGCCCGGCATGTCGATTATCTGATTCATCTCGCCGGTCCCCGCCACGTGGGAATAGCGCTGGATTATGCCTTTCCAGTGGGCAATGTCAGTACCGGCGAAATTCTGGCGGCACATCCTGAATACTGGCCCGCAGAGGAATATTCCGGGGAAGGTGGCTACGTGCATCCCTCCGCGCTGGAAGAGGTTGTCGGCCATTTGTTACAGTCAGGACACAGCGAAAAAGTAATCCGCAATGTGCTGGGGGAAAACTTCTTACGGCTGGCGAGAGAAGTCTGGTAAACGCTCACGGCAGGCACTGAAATACAGTAAGGGTTCAGATGCCGCGCCTTTTCATCCCTGGCCAAAAATCTTGATGACCGCATCCAGATGATCTTTCATCGCTTTCTTTGCTGCACGACTGTCCCTTGCTTCCAGTGCGGTCAGGATTTCAAGATGTTCAATCTCAGAGCGGTGCGGCATATCCTGCGGCGTGTAGTGCAGTTGCAGGCTGCGGAACATGGTGCCATAACGGTGGCCGAGCAGGTGCGCGATGATAAAAGCGTAAGCCGGATTACCACTGGCCTGCGCGATGCGGATATGAAACAAACGGTCACCGGGATGCGTCGCCGAGCCATTGCGGTTATCGCGACAGTTCTGTTCATAAGCCAGCCTGATCGCCGCAAGTTCGTCGTCGGTTGCGTTTCTTGCCGCCAGTGCCGCGGTTTCCGGTTCAATCAGACGCCGGGTTTGCAGCAGGGAAAATGGCGGCAATTCGGCAGTGAAATCCAACTCGATATTCAGCTCATCATCCACGTCCGCCCACTGATTACGCCCTGCCTGCGACATCACCGGTTCCTGCGAAGGCGCGGCAGGCTTCGACGGTTGCTGACGCACAATCACGCCGTTTCCCACACGCACATCCACCAGTCCGATCACTTCCAGCGCAATCAGCGCCTCCCGCACTGACGCCCGGCTGACCTGCAACTGACTGGCCAGTTCACGTTCGGCAGGAAGACGGCTGCCGGGCGGAAATTCTTTGTTATCAATTAACGTTTTTAGCTGGTCAGCTATCTGCCTGTAAATTCTGGGGTTTTCTAATTTTTTTATCGGCATCGGACACCTGAGGTCAATTCTCATTAAGTGATTCAGCTAGCATTTCCCGGACAAAAATCTTGCTGAATTGTTTTATGCATGTAAAAAGTTGGTTAAACGAAATGGCGTTTTAAGTACAAGCTTGCCGAACATCTTAGCAAAAAGCAGTGCTTATCACGCTTTTTTTTCACCTCCAATGGCCTGACCATTAGGCCTTTAAAGACACTTTTACGGGGAACAGCTATGAGCCTGGCACGGTGAAATCACCTTCCCTGCTCCAGCGCATTGCTGCTCAGGCACAGGCTGAAGGCCGCAACGCCCATATCGCTGACATCAGCGGCGAATTCTTACAGCCGGAAACGCTGAATAAATTGCGTCAGCTCGATCCGCAAAGTCTGTCGCTGGTCAGCGGTGAACCGCGTCTCGGCGCCTGTGTTGGCAAGGTGGGATAATTTATCTGTATCGGCCTGAATTACGCCGATCACGCCGCTGAAACCGGCGCGGAGATCCCGAAAGAACCGGTGATTTCCAGCAAATGGATCGGTGCGATTTTCGGGCTGGGGCAGAAACCGCCGGTATATCTGAAAGCCGGTCAGGTGATACGTCTTGGAATTGAAGGTTTGGGTGAGCAACGTCAGAAGACGGTGCAGGCATAACCTCTTGCAGCTGAAGGATTTTTTGTGATGACAACCATTACCGCTTTACGTGTTGAAGATGTGCGCTTCCCGACCTCGCTGGCGCTGGACGGATCGGATGCAATGAACCCGGATCCGGATTATTCCGCCGCGTACGTGATCCTCGAAACTGACAATCCTGCGCTCAAAGGCCACGGCCTGACGTTCACTATTGGCCGCGGAAACGAAATCTGTTGTGCGGCCATTAAAGCGCTGGAACATCTGATCGTCGGACGGGATCTGGCGGCCGTCACCGCCGATATGGGTCAGTTCTGGCGCGATTTCACCAGTGACAGCCAGCTGCGCTGGATTGGTCCTGACAAAGGCGCAATCCATCTGGCAACCGGCGCGGTGGTGAATGCGGTGTGGGATTTATGGAGCAAAGCCGCCGGTAAACCCTTGTGGAAACTGGTGGCGGATATGTCACCGGAAGAACTGGTGCGCTGCATCGATTTTCGCTACATCACCGACTGCATCACGCCGCAGGAAGCGCTGACACTATTGCAGCAGCGTTCTGACAACAAGGCGCAACGCACAGAGAAACTGCTGGCAGAAGGGTATCCGTGTTACACGACATCTGCGGGCTGGCTGGGTTATCCCGACGATAAACTGCGCCGTTTATGTCAGGAAGCCGTCGATGCCGGTTTCGATTATCTGAAACTGAAAGTCGGGCGCGACCTGGAAGATGACATCCGCCGTGTGCGCATCGCGCGTGAAGTTATCGGCCCGGATCGCAAACTGATGATTGACGCCAATCAGGTCTGGGAAACCAACGACGCCATCCCGTGGGTGAACGCCCTCGCCTTCGCCAGTCCGTGGTTTATCGAAGAACCCACCAGCCCGGACGATATCGAAGGCCACCGCAAAATCCGTCAGGCCGTTGCGCCGGTCAAAGTTGCCACCGGCGAAATGTGCCAGAACCGCATCATGTTTAAACAGTTCATCATGCGGGAAGCCATTGACGTGGTGCAGATTGATGCCTGCCGCATGGGCGGCGTCAACGAAGTGCTGGCCGTGATGCTGATGGCCGCCAAATACAATCTGCCGGTGTGTCCGCACGCAGGCGGCGTCGGGTTATGTGAGTACGTTCAGCATCTTTCGATGATTGATTATCTGTGCATCGCGGGAACGCACGAAGGCCGTGTGATCGAATACGTTGACCATCTTCACGAGCATTTTGTGCATCCGTGCGACATCCGTGGCGCGGCGTATATGCCACCGGAAGCGCCGGGGTTCTCCATCGAAATGCATCAGGCGTCGATCGAAAAATATCGCCATCACGCCTGAAACCCATACGAAAGAAAGCTCGAGGAGAACGCCGATGCGCATCGACAGCCACCAGCATTTCTGGCGCTACACGCCGCAGGATTATCGCTGGATAGGCGATGACATGGCGGTGCTGAAGCAGGACTTATTACCGGAAACGTTACGACCTACGTTACAACGTCACGATATTCAGGGCACGATTCTGGTTCAGGCGTGTTCTTCTGTGCAGGAAACGCGCTGGCTGCTGGATCTCGCCGGGAAAACTGATTTTGTGCGCGCCGTGACAGGCTGGGTAGATCTGTCTTCGCCCGCACTGCAACAGGCGCTGGACGCGATTTCACATCCCCTGCTGCGCGGTTTCCGTCATCAGGTTCAGGACGAACCTGCGCCCGCGCAATGGCTGGCAGATCCGGCAATAAATGCCGGACTCCGTCAGTTACAGCAGAAGGGTTATGTCTACGAAATTCTGGTAACGCACCGCCATCTGACGGACGCCGTGAAATTTGCCAAACGTCATGACGACTATTTTCTGGTGCTCGATCATTTCGGCAAGCCCGATCTGAGCCGGGGTGCCGCGCACTGGAAGCAGCAGGTTGCGCCGCTGGCGGGGTTAAAACACGTCAGCTGCAAACTCTCCAGGCTGCTGACCGAGCCGCGTCCGGCAGGCATGTCAGCCCGCGACCTGCTGCCATATTTTGAGGCCGCGCTGGAGATTTTTGGCGCTGAGCGGCTGATGGTCGGCTCCGACTGGCCGGTGTGCCTGCTGGCTGATGTGGATGAAAATCCGTGGGATTTATGCGAACAGGCCACAGCGACATTAAGCACTGACGAGCAGGCAGCCATTTATGGCGGCAGCGCCTGCACGATTTACCGATTACAGCCTTTACCGATTACAGGAAATGACTGATGAATCTGCATCTGCAAAATAAAGTGGTGATGGTCACCGGCGGCGGTTCCGGTATCGGTGCGGCGATTTCGCTGACGCTGGCGGAAGAAGGCGCGATCCCGGTGATCATCAGTAATACCGAACCGGCCAATGAACTGATGCATAAACTACAACAGCTTTCGCCACAGGCCAGTTTTGTGCTGACTGAACTGCGTGACGAAGCCAGCTGCAAAGCCGCCGTCGACGACGTGTTCAGCCGTTTCGACAGCATCGACGGGCTGGTGAATAACGCCGGTGCCAACGACAGCGTGGGACTGGAAGCCGGTCGCGAAGCCTTTGTGAAATCACTCGAACAGAATCTCATCCACTATTACCTGATGGCCCATCTGAGCCTTGACGCCCTGCGCGCCAGCCGGGGAGCCATCGTCAATATCAGTTCGAAAACCGCATTAACAGGACAGGGCAATACCAGCGGTTATGCCTCGGCCAAAGGCGGCATTCTGGCGCTGACCCGCGAATGGGCGGCGGCGCTGCTCGGCGACGGTATCCGCGTGAATGCGGTGATCCCGGCAGAAGTGATGACCCCGCTGTACGAACGCTGGATCAAAAGCTTCGATCACCCTGAAGAAAAGCTGCAACAAATTACCTCGCATATTCCGCTGGGGCAGCGCATGACCACGCCGCAGGAAATCGCCAACACCGTGGTGTTCCTGCTCTCTTCCCGCGCCTCTCACACCACCGGCCAGTGGCTGACCGTGGACGGCGGCTATATGCATCTCGACCGGGCGCTGACATGACGCGCCGCTATTGTCAGGCGCTGGATCTGGCGGACGATCCGGCGCTTATCGAAGAATATCAGCGTTATCACCGCGAAATCTGGCCGGAAATTACCGCACATCTGCGCCGTTATGGCATCGCAGACATGGAAATTTACCGGCTTGGCAACCGGCTGATGATGGTGATGGAAACCACGGAAGATTTTGACAGCGGTCTGTTCGAACGCCGTAGTCTGGAGGATCCGAAAGTCTGCGAATGGGAAGCCCTGATGTGGAAATATCAGCGCCCCACGCCGTGGACGCCCGCCGGTGCAAAGTGGGTGGAAATGGAGAAGATTTTTTCTCTGGCCGAACAGAAGTAGCTATACACCTCCCTGCTGTGAGGGAGTTAACCGTTTTTCACGTTATCTGACATAAAAAATCAGCCACCTGAGCTGAACCCCTACATGCATCACCAGATACTGAGGAATACAACATGCTCGCCGATAAAACTGCCGCGCCTGCTTATGCGCAGCGCAAAACGACGTCCGGTTTCAGACTGGCGTTCATTCTGGTCACCACGTTGTTTTTCCTGTGGGGTTTATCCTACGGGCTGCTGGATGTCCTGAATAAACATTTCCAGGAAGTGCTGCACGTCAACAAAGCCCAGTCTGGCCTGTTACAGGCCGCCTATTTCGGGGCGTATTTCATCATCGCCCTGCCCGCCGGTTTCTTCATAGACCGATTCGGCTATAAAGCCGGGATCCTGGTCGGATTATGCCTGTATGCGCTGGGCGCACTGTTATTCGTCCCCGCCGCCTCCGCAGGCAGTTTCGGCATGTTCCTGTTCGCGCTGTTCGTGATTGCCCTTGGTCTGGGTTGTCTGGAAACCGCCGCTAACCCGTTCGCTACCATCCTGGGCGACCCTGCCGATGCGGAACGTCGCCTGAATCTTTCACAGTCATTCAACGGATTAGGTCAGTTTATCGGCCCGATCATCGGCGGCTCGCTGTTCTTCTCCGCCACGCAAGGCACCACGGCGGATGGCCTGTCCTCGGTCAAAACCACTTACGTCGCCATTGCGGTCTTAGTTTTGCTGATCGCCTTCCTGTTCGGGCGCACCAAACTGCCAGACATCCGCGAGCAAAGTACGTCGGAAGATCACGGCATCGCGAAAGGATTGTGGCAGCACGGGCATTTCACCGGCGGCGTAATCGCACAATTTTTCTATGTCGCGGCACAGGTTGGTGTCGGCGCGTTCTTCATCAACTACACCACCGAACACTGGCACACGCTGTCGAACCAGAATGCGTCGTACCTGCTTTCGGTCGGCATGATCAGCTTCATGGTCGGGCGTTTCTTCAGCACCTGGCTGATGGGCTTCGTCCGCCCTGCCACATTGCTGGTGCTCTACGCCATCATCAATATTGTGCTGTGCGGCGTGGTGGTGGCGGGGATTGATAACGTCTCGGTAATTGCGCTGGTGGCGATATTCTTCTTTATGTCGATCATGTTCCCGACCATTTTCGCCATGGGCGTCAAGAATATGGGCAAACAAACTAAACGCGCCAGCTCAGTGATGATCATGGCGATTGTCGGCGGCGCGGTGATGCCGTATCTGATGGGTGCGATTGCTGACCATTACAACACCGCCGTTTCCTACGCCCTGCCAATGGTGTGCTTCGCCGTGGTACTGATTTATGCCGTGAAACAACGAGCGAAAGTGGCAGTCTGAGGAAGGCACATCACACTTCTCATGCTTAACATCCGGACGGATGTTAAGCATGAGTTCAGACCGGATCTAAACTGAACAGGCGGCTCAGGGCAATTCTGCCACTGTCAGTCACGGTCACTTCGCGATAGCCCGGCGTGCGTGTTATCCACTCTTTTTGCAGTAACAGCGTCATCAATGCCTGCCCCGCATCCCCGCCCAGATGAAAACGTCTTTCACTCCAGTCCAGACAAGGACAGCAAGCCTTACGACGCGGACGCGGATCAAGCACTGCGCCAATTCGTTGAAAATGCGCTTTTCCTTCGGATGTCAGCGCATTACCGTCAGGCTCAAGCCATCGCTCACGCAGCATAAAATCATAGATTTTTACCGCCAGCTCTCCGGCCAGATGGTCATAACAGGTTCGTGCGTAACGCAGAACGACCGGCGTGCCGGGCGTAAAAGAACGGTGACTGCGCATAGAAACGCCCATCAGATTTTCCAGCAGTCCGGCGATATGATGTCCCGCCAGACTGTAATACCGGTGGCGTCCCTGCGTCAGGCAAATCACCAGCCCGTTGCTGAGCAGCCGGGTAAGATGTCCGCTGGTGGTGGAGGCAGCGATGCCCGCCACCGCACTGAGCTCAGTCGCTGTCCATGCACGCCCGTCCATCAGCGCGCACAAAATACTGACCCTCGACGGGTCAGAAATGGCAGAAGCGACCAGCGACATGGACTTTTCAAGAGAGTCATCCGGCTCACTGTTGTATTCGGTATGAAGAAAATTCATGCAGAGTGTATTGCCCATTGATGGGTGACTTCTGCTGCACGGATATCGTCATCCGTCAGCAAGATAAGCCGGTTATCGTGATCGCTGTACTGTACCAGAATGTTAATGCCAGCCTGGGCAAGAGTCTGGGCGATTTCGCCGTCTTCTGTAAGAAACTGCGCGAGTCTGCTATCCGGTTTTGAAAATACCCCGCCATTTGAGAATTGCTAAAATTGCTTAATTCTCCATATCCTGGCGGTTTAAATGTTCAAGCTTACGTTGCTGCCTGAATGTTATCAGGCATATAAATACAATAATTTCGGTTAAGTCCATAATGGTAATATGATGAAAACCTGATTAGCCCAAGCTGCAAGGATTAGCCGGTGCATCATGTTTACACTCTACGAAGGCCGTGAAATTGAATGGGAACTCAGCCCAGAAGACTTCGCCTATATCTGCTCACCCGAGCACGCTTTAGAACAATCTAAAACCCACTATGATCTGGATGAGCGAAATTACCGCAGCAAATTCAGCCCCTTTAGTGTTCCTGAGCGCCTTTACTCACGACAGCCCACATGGCGACGGGCACAGGCCGGGTATGTGGATCCCATTTACGACTCAATAAAAGAGCATCTTCAGTTAGGCTGGCTGATTGGTGTGGATACCACTGAGCAATGGAATTGGGTCGAAAATCCATTTTACGTTGATGAAAATGGAGAGCTAATTTGCGATAGCCCTGACTATTATCATGAGTGGTTCATTCGCGAAATTACCGATGGCTATAACGACGCGGTGGCAAATAGGAATGGGGTAAAGGCGGAACCCACTCAGAAATTCCATTACGGCAGTTCGTACTCACAGCCCGAACAACATGCACAAGCGGCTAAAACCCTCAATAGCAAAGCTGCCGGGCGCTTATTGGCTGCTGGCGGTGTCTACAATGGAAACATAGAAGGCTACGCGAAGACAGCTCAGCAGCTCGGAGGAGATGCCCCGGCGGGTTACGTTCAAGTTCTTAATGAAACAACAGCAGGATCGGCTATTGCTTTGGCATCTATCGGCGCGGCCTTTGGGCTTGGTCGGTTGGGGTCAATGCAAGAAATAGAGAGCATTGAAAAAATATATGGAGCAAGAGGGCCTGCAAGTCTACGAGAGTTTGATCCTGACCTGGCCGGTGGGCCGCTTGAAAAGCTAAGTACAGAAGGTGTTAACATCACGCACGCGGGCGTTGATACTGTTGAGCTTCATATTTCGCGTTTCGAACCCGACAGTGCTAATGACTTTATGATTGACCGGCTACGAAAGATCTCTGACGGTACTTTAGCCCCAGAATCAGTAGATTTGAACTATTTCACCCATGAATGCCGTGAATTTCAACGATATTGCAATTTAGGATGGGAGTCAGGGCAACCAACAGACGGTGTTGCAGCGTATGATTTATGGAATAACGCCCACACAGCAACTCTTGAGGAATTCGGTTTGCGAGATAATCAACTTTATCACCCGGATGCGTTTAAATGATGACTAAAGCAGAACAAGATATTCTCAAGGTTTTAATGGCTGATGAGAAAAAATGGACTTGGATGACTCTGGATCGAATGCTTTCGATAAGGGGCTTGGGCGGGGTTGGGCAGGTACCACGTTATGTAGCGAAACTTGCGGAGGATGGAATGATCAACATAGTTGAAGGCAATAAGCCAGCAATGCCTTTCTATGTAATTACCCCTAAGGGGCGAGCGATAGTTGAGAGACTTATCAGCCAAAGTGACGACTCAGTCTCTCGGAGTGACTAGTGGTCTTGGCAAAACTAGCACTAGCGGCTAAATGCCGACCGACTCATTGGGCGGTATTTTAATGCCTGCTGCATGGCTCACAGTGGCACGCTACGCTTCGAAAAGCCTCGATGCTCAGTGAAGCGTAAAAACTTCATCACGGCGCTCTCAGACGCGGGATTAAATACCCGCAAACACCCTTTGCGCGAATGCTATCCCCGCCACGCGCGCCCGTCCATCAGCGCACACAAAATACTGACCCTGGAAGGGTCAGATATTGCAGAAGCGACCAGCGACATGGACTTTTCAAGAGAATCATCCGGCTCACTGTCGTATTCGGTATGAAGAAAATTCATGCAGAGTGTATTGCCCATTGATGGGTGACTTCTGCTGCACGGATATCGTCATCGGTCAGCAGAATAAGCCGGTTATCGTGGTCACTGTACTGTACCAGAATGTTAATGAGCTGGTTTATTTTGCAGGAATGCATGAAGGACATAAACGGGTGGGTTGAAAAGAGGTGGTGCGATTTACTGATTATGCGCTTTAGGCATTGTTGATACTGAATAAATCGCCATATTTTTGGCGGTTTTGATGCATGCATTTACTTCACTAACTAAATATTATTTAGGCATATAAATACAATAATTTTGGTTAAGTCAAAAAAGTAATATGATGAAAATCTGATCAGTCCAAACTGCAAGGATTAGCAGGTGCATCATGTTTACACTCTACAAAGGCCGTGAAATAGAATGGGAACTCCGCCCAGAAGACTTCGCCTATATCTGCTCACCCGAGCACGCTTTAGAACAATCTAAAACCCACTATGATCTGGATGAGCGAAATTACCGCAGCAGATTCAGCCCCTTTAGTGTTCCTGAGCGCCTTTACTCACGACAGCCCACATGGCGACGCGCACAGGCCGGGTATGTGGATCCCATTTACGACTCAATAAAAGAGCATCTTCAGTTAGGCTGGCTGATTGGTATGGATACCACTGAGCAATGGAATTGGGTCGAAAACCCATTTTACGTTGATGAAAATGGTGACCTGATTTGTGACAGAGCCTACCTGTACCACGAATGGTTTATTCGACAGGCTATGGATGCTTATGAATTCGCCGTAGCTGAAAGACAAGGTGTAAAAGCCCTTCCAACTCAGAAATATGATTACGGGGGTTGGGGTTCAGCACCTGTTCAACATGCCCAGTCAACTAAGACAATCAATAGTAAAGCTGCCGGGCGGTTATTAGCTGCTGGCGGAGTTTACAATGGCAACATTGCAGATTATGCCAAAACTGCGCAACAGCTCGGCGGTGAAGCTCCGGCAGGTTATGATCAGATGCTGAATGAGACAACCGCAGGTTCGGCGATTGCTATTGTCTCTGCGGCGGCGGGATTAGGTCTTGGTCGAATGGGTGCAATTAGCGAGATAAAGCAACTGGAAAATCTTGCGAAAACAAATTCAATTACTTCAGAAACGGGCTTTCTATCAAAATCAGGAACATTGTTGAACGCTGATAAAGCTGTAATTGATCCTAAAAAACTCATTTCATATGCGTTAAATCCAGACCATCCTGTTGGCGGTAACAAAGCTAAGGTTTTCGAGTCAGCTTTAGGCTATAACCAGACGAATGTTGACGACCTAATTACTAAAGTTCAGGCTGGTATTGTCTCCAACCCAGCAAAACTATTAGGCTCAGACAACTTTGGTCAACGTATGGCTGTAGAGATGCCAATTACAGGGATTAATGGGAATACAGCAATTGTACGAACAGGTTGGATGTACGATACCGGTTCCTCCGTTCCCAGAATGACTACTATCTTCGTTAAATAAAGGCCAGATATGGAATTTTCACTTTTTGATGTTGTTATATTAAATGCAGACCTGCCTGATGAGGGGCTAGTTAAAGGAATGACCGGGGCAATTATTGATGTTTATAGTTCGCCATCGATGGCTTATGAAGTTGAATTCTGCGATCAACAAGGCCGAACAATCGCTTCTGTGGCATTGGCTCCAGAACAGTTACAACATAAATCCTGACTCATCGGTTAAGACAAGGCTACCAGAGTACACTGGTAGCCATTTTTTCTTTGGTTTTCTTAGCTCGTCAAAGGCACCACACGCAACGCTACTCAGAAAACTCATCTGTTGTAGGTTGAAACCAGATAACTCCCTCATGGCGCGCTCAGTCGCTAGAACAAATGCAAGTAAACATCCTCGGCGCGCAATGCTATCCCCGCCACGCCTGCCCGCTTTGTACGTCGATTGTAATGCAGTAGCTATGACCATATAAAGCTAGTTCCGTGTGACCTGCCCCCAGGATTAGATACAACGCTCACTTAGTAATGTCGGATCCTTCACTATCAGAATTACCCTTTCTCCAGCCCGCCGCAAACTCAGACGGCGTCTGATAATTCAGCGTGGAGTGCGGG
>Ga0308171_1000599_pt1 | contig 69701 bp, 66 predicted proteins | sample PhyGR1_FD_202135 | JGI IMG/M metagenome (GOLD analysis project Ga0308171, IMG submission 202135) | Phyllosphere microbial communities from UC Gill Tract Community Farm, Albany, California, United States - DLSLSG.R1 | ecosystem: Host-associated > Plants > Phyllosphere > Unclassified | place: USA...
GAACAGGACAGTGAAACGACTTCGCGCCGATGATAGTGCGGGTTCCCGTGTGAAAGTAGGTCATCGTCAGGCTCTTACAGCCCAATCCGCCCCGTGCACCAACGTGCTCGGGGCGGCTTGCTTTGGGAGATCGGAAAAGGCACGGAGCCCATGCGGATTTGGATCCGCAATCCCCCCTGCATCGCCGCTGGCGCACGCCTGTTTTTGGGGATGGTTCCGGGTATGCCGGGATGTGTCAGGTGACGCCTTTCTCCGGCAGTCCCGTTAGGCCGGAGGGTAGGCTCGGAACGTGGGCGAACGACTTCTCATACGCAGCCCAGGCTCGTCCCGGGATCAGCACCACTCCGCCAGTCTAGAGACGCCCCACGGCCGATCAAACGAGGGCCATCGCTCAAGCCTCGGAATGACAAGTTACGGCCAACGGGTAACGGTTGTTGGACGGCGATTGAGCCATGCGCAAACCTGCCCGTTTGCGTCCATCTTCGATCGCCATCACGCCGGGGTAATCCAGGTCGAGGCCATGACTCAGCCTTCGACACACGGGTCACGCATGTGTGACCCAGCTCAGGTGCTTAGGCGATTCCAGATGAGGCAACGTATTGAACGTCTGCATCATCAAACGCTTGGGACTGATACTGAACTCAGTCACCGCGCTGTTGCGGATGCGCATGTTCAGCGCGATGGTGACTTCTGGCGGCGTGCTCAGGACCTGCCCGATGGCGGTGGAGATCGGCCCGCCGCTTGAAACGAGCAGCACGTTGTGGCCTGCGTGCTGACGCCGCACGTGGTCGAGCACTGCATGCACGCCGGCGGAGAAATCCTGCCAGCTGGGCATGCCCGCCGGGCTGATCGTTCCGCCCATCCACTGCGCGAGCGCGTCGCACAGCAGCCGGAAGTGGTGTTTGTAGAGTTCGGGCGTGTCGGCCTTGGGGAGCGGATGCGGGTGGATGGCGCCAATGAGCGCCGCGCTGTCGTATTCGTTCAGGCCAGGGAACTCCAGCGCCTGCGGCAGCCCGCTCAACCCGGTGCGAATGCCCGCCAGCGTCTGCACCTGGCGTCGCAACGTTCCGGTGATGACTGCATCGAATCGCACGCCGCGGCTGTGCCAATACTCGCCCAGCCGCACGGCCTGTTCGAGGCCGCGCGGGCTGAGTTGGTCGTAATCGTCGGCGCCGAATGACGCCTGTCCGTGGCGGACGAGGTAGAGCGTTCCCATGGCGGCGATTCTTGAGCCGATCGCCCGTCAGCGCTTGTCGCAAGAGCGACGATAGCTATGAAAACGATAGCATCATCGACCGTTCTGCTGCAGCACCCTGGCGAAAGCCGGTGCATCCACGTTGCCGCCCGTCAACGCCAGCCCGATACAGGGCTGGCTGGACCGGCTGCTGGGCGTGGCCCCGCGCTGACGCTGCTGCAGGGCCGCCGCCAGTGCCGCCGCGCCCGCGCCTTCGGCCACGTTGTGCGTGTCGACGAAGAGGGCGTGCATGGCCTGCGCCACTTCGGCGTCGGTGACCTGCACCAGATCGTCCAGGTGCGCTTTCAGGATCTCGAGCGCGCCGGCATCCGCTACCCGGCAGGCCATGCCGTCAGCCAGCGCGGTGGTGACGGGTGCCTCCACCACGCGGCCGGCGGCGATGGAATCCGCATAGGTGGTGGCATGCGCGCTGACGACACCCACGATGCGCACCGGGTGCCCGAGCGCCCGCTTGGCGGCGATGGCGGCGCAGGCGCCGGAGCCCTGGCCGATGGGCACGTAGGCGACCTCCATGTGTGGCACGGCGCGCAGGAACTCCCACCAGTACGTGGCCACGCCCCGCAGCAGGTCGCGGTGGAAGCTGGGCACCATGTGGGCCTGGCGCTCCTCGGCCAGCCGGATGGCGTGCTCGCGTGCCTCCTGAAAATCCTCGCCATGCTCGATCAGGTGAACCCCCAGGGCCCGCATGGCCGCGTTCTTCTCGGCCGAGTTGCCGTGGGGCACGACGATGGTGCAGGCCACGCCATGTCGCCGTGCCGCCCAGCCCATGCTCTGGCCGTGGTTGCCGCGCGTCGCGCTGATGACCTCGCGGGGCAGCGGACCGCTACGGGCCAGCTGGTCGAAATAGGTCAGGCCGCCACGGATCTTGAAGGCGCCGACCGGCGTGTGGTTCTCGTGCTTGAGCCAGCATTCCGCGCCGACCCGCTCGCCCAGCAGCGGCCAGCGGTACTGCGGCGTGGCGGCGAAGTCGTCATAGACGATCCGGGCGGCGGCCTCGATGTCGGCCAGGGTGGGCAGGGCGGAGGGCAGCGGATCGGAGGATGTGGCGTGCGTCATGGCGGCATCTGCTCGGGAAAAAGGCGAACGAACAAGGACGAAAGGCAGGGTGAGGCAGGGGACAAGGCGGGCGAAATCGTTCAGCCCGTTCAGCCCGCTGGCGCGCCCTGCAGCACCGCGTCGCCCCGGGGTGTGCGGAAGGCCGCGTGCATGCGGGGCGCGCTCGCCGGCCCTATGGAAACGCGTGCGGCCAGCCCCAGCGCCGCGCAGGCGCTGGCGAGCAGCGGCGCTTCGGGGTGCTCCAGCCGCAGCGACTGCAGCTCCACGCCGCTGGCCGGCAGGCTGTAGCAGGGGTGCCGGTCGGCCCACTGGATGAGCGTCGGCAACTGCCCGTCCATCAGCCGCTGGCCGTCGGGCCGCACGGTGATCTGCCATTGCAGCGGGCCCAGCGGGGTCGGCCGGCTGGCTTCGAGGATCTCGCCGCGATCCAGCCCCAGGCGGGCGAGGGCCGCACGCCCGGCGGCCACGTCGGGCAGCGAGGCGACCCAGTGGATCAGCTGCGGCCCGTGCCGGCGCACCTGCTGCTGCAGGCGGGCGTCGTCCATGTCGAACCACCGGGCAGCGCCCGTGGAACGGGCACTTCTAGCTCCTGGATTGATAGCAATGATCTCCAGATAGGCGCGTGGATGGGCTTCGCTCGACACATTGACCAGCCGGTTGTGCGTGCCCATCAGCGGGTGCTCGCCGCCGGCGGCCGGGGTCACGCCCAGTGTGCGCTGGCACCAGGCCACGCCCGCTTCCAGCGTGTCCGCCATCACCACCAGGTGATCGATGGCGCAGCGGTGCAGACCGTCCGGGCTCATAGCAGCACCTGCCCGTCCACGCAGGTGACCGAGCCGCCACCCACCCAGATCGTGTCGCCTTCCTGCTCGACGTGCACCCGGCCCGCCCGCCCCAGCGCCGTGCCTTGCGAGGCGATGTACTTCGCCGGCGCCAGGTGCGCGCCGATCAGCCATTGCGCCAGTGCCGCATTCAGGCTACCCGTGACAGGGTCTTCCGCCAGGCCGTTGTTGCCGGGAAAGAAGGCCCGCACCTCGAAGGCGATGCCATCGCCGCCATGGCCGCCATCGCTGCCATCGCTGCCGCCGCTGCCATCGCTGCCATCGCTGCCGCCGCCCGCGCCGTGGCTGCCGATGACGCCGACCTTGCCACGCGGGCCCACCACCCCGACGTCGAGCGTGCCCAGCACCGCCGGGTCGGGGCGCAGCGCCAGGACCTGCTCGGCGCTCGCCAGCATCACGCCGCGCCAGTTCGGGCCGTTGTCGCACCAGGCATGGGCGACGATGTCCGCGCGGCTCACTCCCAGGCCGCGGGCGATCAGCGCCACGTCGGCCTCGTCCAGCGGGCCGCCGCGCAGCAGCGGCGGGGCGGCGAACGCCAGCCGCTCGCCGTCCTGGCGCAGCGTGACCAGGCCTGCGCCGCATTCCTGCACCACCCGCCCGGGCGTGCGCGGCCGCCCACCGGCCTGCAGCCAGGCATGGCAACTGCCCAGCGTGGGATGGCCGGCGAAGGGCAGCTCCCGGCCGGGGCAGAAAATCCGCACGCGGTAGTCCGCACCCGCCGCAGCGCCCGCGTCCGTGGGCGGCAGCAGAAAGGTCGCCTCCGACAGATTGGTCCAGTTCGTGAACTGCTGCATGGCTTCGGTGGACAGGTCCGCGCCGTCCAGCACCACGGCCAGCGGATTGCCACGGTACGGCTGCTGGGTGAAGACATCGACTTGCTTGAATGGGCGTTGGCGCATGGTTCGTTTCCTGGTCACGTGGAGGGAATGAAGGCCCCGGCGGGCAAGGCTGCGCCCGGGCGCCGTCGCCGCAGGGCGGTGGCGCCTTCCGGGGGGATGGATGGGCGGCTGGGGGCGCCGGCGGTCAGGCCAGCGGCTGGTCCAGCACGCCGCGCGCGCCGGGCCGCTCGCACAGCGTCTGGTACCAGCGGTCCAGATGCGGGCGGGCGGTGCGTTCGCGGGGCAGGCCGCACCAGCGGTGCATTTCGCACCCGACGGGAATGTCGGCCATGGTGAAGCGGTCGCCCCCCACGAACGGCTGGTGCGCCAGATGCTCGTCGAGCAGGTCCCACAGCGGCTCGGTCGCCGCCACCGACTGGGCGATGCGGGCCTCGTCACGCTCCGCCGCCGGCGTGCGGATCCACTGCACGAAGGCATCCCGCCCGGCCGGGTTCAGCGTGGTCTGCTGCCAGTCCATCCATTGCTCGGCGATGAACCGGGCCGACAGGCTCTCCGGGTACAGGTCGGCCGGGGAGTGCCGGGCGCACAGGTAGCGCACGATGACGTTCGACTCCCACAGCAGGTAGCCCTCGTCCTCGATCAGCGGCACCATGCCGTTCGGGTTCTGGCGCAGGTAATCGGGCTCGCGCACCAGGCCGAAATGGCCGCCAGCGTCGGTACGCTGCACAGTCAGGCCCAGCTCCTGCGCGGTCCAGACGACCTTGCGGACGTTGATGGACGTGGTGCGACCCCAGAGGCGCAGCATGGCCGTCACGCCGCCACCGGGGCGGTCGGGGCCGCGCCCGCCGGCGCCGAGCGGGCCAGGCGTGCGCGGATGGTCGCCGCCAGTGCGGCGATGCCGATGTCGATCTGCTGGGCGCTCGCCGTCACGAAGGACAGGCGCAGCGTGCGCGGATCGGCCGCGTCGGCATAGAACGCGGCGCCCGGCACGAAGGCCACGTTGCGCTCCACCGCCTCGGGCAGCAGCTCGATGGCGTTCAGGCCTTCGGGCAGGCGCACCCAGAGGAACATGCCGCCGGCCGGGCGGTTCCACTCCACGCCCAAGCCCGCCATTTCGCGGTCCAGGGCAGCCAGCATGGCGTCGCGCTGGCTCTTGTAGAGCTGGCGGATGGTCGGCACGTGCCGGTCCAGGAAGCCGCCCTGCATCACCTCGGCCACCATGCGCTGGTTGAAGCTCGGGCTGTGCAGGTCGGCCGCCTGCTTGGCCTGCAGCAGCTTGGGGTACATGGCGCGCGGCGCCACCAGAAAGCCCAGCCGCAGGCCGGGCGCCAGCACCTTGGAGAACGAGCCCAGGTAGATGCAGCCCTCGGGGTTGCGCGCCGTCAGGGGCAGCGCGGGCGGCGTGTCGAACCACAGGTCGCCATACGGGTTGTCCTCGATCAGCGGCAAATCCAGCTCGGCGGCGCGGGCCACCAGCGCGGCGCGGCGCTCCTCGCTCATGGTGCGGCCCGTGGGGTTCTGGAAGTTGGGCAGCACGTAGAGGAAGCGGGCGCGGTCCGCGCCCGTGCCCACCTTGGCCGCCAGGTCGTCCACCTGCACGCCGTGGTCGTCGCTCGCCACGCTGACCACCGTGGGCTCCATGGGCGAGAACGCCTGCAGCGCGCCCAGGTAGGTGGGCGTTTCCACCAGGATGCGGCTGCCCGCGTCGATCAGCACCTTGGCCACCAGGTCCAGGCCCTGCTGCGATCCGGTGGTGATCAGCACCTGGTCCGGGTCCACCTCCCAGGGCAGCATGGCGGCGACGGCCTCGCGCAGCGGCAGGTAGCCCTCGCTCGCGGCGTACTGCAGGGCGGCCGGGCCGTCGTGCTGCAGCACGGCGGCGCAGGCTTCGGCAAAAGCGCTGATGGGGAAGGTCTTGGGCGAGGGCAGGCCACCCGCCAGGCTGAGGATGCCGGGCTTCTCGGTCACCTTCAGGATCTCGCGGATCACCGAGGGGTTCATCTTTGCGGCGCGTGCGGCCAGGGTCCAGTTCGTCATATCCGTTGATCTCCGTGAGCGCCTAAAAAAATGGCGCCGTGTGTCGTTGCTGCCAGGGGGCCGTCGTGCGGCCGGTTGTGGCTTTGCGGGTGAAGCCGCAGGGGAGCTTAACCGCCCGCGGTGCCCGCGCCAGCGGGGTTTCAGGGGATGGGGCGGGGCGTCCTTTCCGGCGGGCGCACCGGCATGCGCCGGCCCAGCGCCACGGTGGCCAGCACCGCCAGGCCGAAGCCGATGCTCACCGCGTCGAGCCGTTCGCCCAGCAGCGGCACGGCGGCCAGCATGCCCAGGAAGGGCTGCACCAGCTGCACCTGGCTCACCCGCACGGTGCCGCCCAGGGCGAGGCCGCGGTACCAGGCGAAAAAGCCCAGCCACATCGAAAACACGGACACGTAGGCGAACGCGCCCCAGGCCGGCGCAGGCAGCGGCTCATGCGGCCAGGAAGCCAGCGCCAGCGGCACGCTGATCGGCAGCGAGATCACCAGCGCCCAGCAGATCACCGCGTCGGCCCGCATGCGCTGCGAAAGGCGCGCGCCCCAGGCGTAGCCCACGGCGGCGCACAGCATGGCGGCCATCAGCAGCAGGTCGGCCGGGTGCGGCGACAGCCCACCCGCGCCCGAGCGCAGCACGGCGAACACGACCACCAGGGCGGTGCCGGCCGTGGCGCACAGCCAGAAGCCGGCCGACGGGCGCTGGCGGTGCAGCAGCGCGCCCACGGCGGCGGTGGCAAGGGGCAGCAGGCCGACGATGACGCTGGCGTGCACCGCCTCCACATGCCGCATGGCGATGGACGTGAGCAGCGGAAAGCCGAACACCACGCCGGCCGCCGTCAGCGCCAGCGGCGCCCAGTCGGCGCGCGCGGGCCAGGGCGCGCGGCGCACCAGCAGCAGCGCGGCCGACAGCAGGCCCGCCACCACGGCGCGGCCCATGGCGATGAAGAGGCCGCTCATCTGCGGCGCCTCGGGCGAGCCCACGGCCAGCCGCGTCATCGGCAGGGTGAGGGCGAAGATGGCCACGCCCAGCAGGCCGAGCCAGAGCCCGCGGGCTTCGGCCGACATGGCGGGGCGCGGCGCTTCGGCGGCGGTGGGCGTGCTGGCAGAAGACATGGGGTGGCGGGGTCGGTCAGGAAAAGCGGGCGGCTCAGGCGTTCACCATCCAGGCGGCCGTCAACACCAGCACGGCGGCCATCGCACGGTTGAACCAGAGCAGGCGGGCGCCCTGGGCCAGCCAGTGGCGCAGCAGGGCGCCGGTGGCGGCGTAAAGCAGGTTGCTGGCGAAGGCGAAGAACAGCATCACCGGCACCACCACGGCCAGGCGGGGCAGCACGTCGGGCCGGCCGGCGACCCAGCCGCCCACGATGGTCAGCGCCAGCAGCCAGGCCTTGATGTTGACGAACTGCAAGGCCACGCCCTGCCAGAATCCGACCGCCAGGCGCGCCGCGTCGGCCTGCGCCAGCCGGGCGCTGCGGGCCAGCTTGAACGCCAGGTACAGCAGGTAGCCGATGCCCATCGCCTTGATGGCCCACTGCAGCGCGGGCGCGGCCGTCACCATGGCGCCCACGCCGCCCGCGCACAGCAACAGCAGCAGGGTCCAGCCCACCGGCACGGCGCAGACGAAGCGCATCGCCGCCGGCAGGCCGCGGTTGGCCGCCAGCGCGGTGGAGAGCGTGGTGTTGGGGCCCGGCGAAAAGCTCATGGCCGTGGCCAGGAACAGCAGGGTGGTGAATTCGAGGAGCGGCATGGTGTCGGTATCGGTGTTTCGGCATTCACTGTAGGATCGATTCCATTACAGTTGCAGTACAGACAGATTCACAAATCCATCATCTGTACTGGCTCAGACGCCGGCACAGTTTTTCACGCATTCCGTCTTCCCCCCTCCCGCCATGCTCACCCGCTCCTCCGACCGCACCCTGACCGAACAGCTGGCCGACCGGTTCGCCGAGCGCATCCGCTCGCGGCTGCTGCCCGCCGGCGCGCGCCTGCCGTCGGTGCGCGAATGTGCCCGCCAGCAGGGCGTGAGCCCGCACACCGTGGTGGCGGCCTACGACCAGCTGCTGGCCCAGGGGCTGGTCGAGGCGCGCCGCCAGCGTGGCTTCTACGTGCGCGACTACCTGCAGAAAGTGCCTGGCGCGCCCGATTCATCTGGGCCTGATGCTATGAATGGCGTAGCAAATGGCGACAGGCCCTCGCCGCTCGGCAGCATCGGCATGCGCGTGTCGGGCTCGCACATCAACGCCACGGCGCTGATCCGGGGCATGTTCCACCAGGCCTCGTCCAAGCCACAGCCCGGCACGGGCGTGTTCCCGCCCGACTGGCTGGAGGAAGCGCGCTTCGTGCCGGCGGCCGTGCGCAAGATCACCGGCAGCCGGGCGCTGCAGGACGGCTCGCTGAGCTATGGCGAGCCCATGGGCGACGCCGGCCTGCGCCAGGCGCTGTCGCGCCGGCTCACGGCCATCAACGTGCATGCGCCGCCCGAGCAGATCATCACCACCGTGGGCGCCACGCAGGCGCTGGACATCGTCAGCCGCACGCTGCTGAAGGCGGGCGACCCGGTGATGGTGGAAGAGCCCGGCTGGTCGGTCGAATTCGCCCGGCTCGACGCGCTCGGCATGCGCGTGCTGCCCGTGCCGCGCGGCCCGGACGGGCCCGACCTGGCGGTGATGGCGCGCTATTGCGAGGCGCATGCGCCCAAGCTCTTCGTGAGCGTGAGCGTGCTGCACAACCCCACCGGCTACAGCCTGTCGCCCGGCAGCGCGCACCAGGTGCTGCAACTGGCCGGGCAGCACGACTTCCACATCGTCGAGGACGACACCTACGGCCACATCGCGCCCGACCACGCCACGCGCCTGGCCGCGCTCGACGGCCTGCGCCGCACCATCTACGTCAACGGCTTCGCCAAGATCCTAGCGCCCAACTGGCGCGTGGGCTACATGGCCGCGCCGCCCGCGCTGGTCGAGCGCCTGCTCGACACGAAACTACTGTCCACCCTGACCACGCCATCGCTGCTGGAGAAGGCGCTGGCCCTCTGCATCGAACAGGGCCAATTGCGCCGCCATGCCGACCGCATGCGCCAGCGGCTGGCCCAGGCCCGCGCCCGCAGCGTGCAGCTGGCGCTGGAAGCCGGCTGCACTTTCGCCGCCGAGCCCGCGGGCCTGTTCGGTTGGGTGGAGACGGGCGTGGACACCGACATGCTGGCCCAGCGCATGCTGGACGAGGGCTATCTCATCGCGCCCGGTGCGCTGTTCCACGCCACGCGCCAGCCCTGCACGCTGATGCGCATCAACTTCACCACCACGCAGGACGTGGCCTTCTGGAAGGCGTGGAAGCGGGTGGCGGACAGCGTGCGCTGACGGCGCGCCGCGCGGCGTGGCCTGCCGGGGTGCGGGTCAGCCCGTCCCCAGCTCCGCCAGCATGCGCAGCAGCGCCCGGTTGACCTCCTCCAGTCCCATCGCGTGCGTCTCGCACAGCTGGCGGATGCCCGCCATGTCGTCGGTCTCCAGCGCGCAGGCCAGCTCCAGGCTGGCGGCATAGGGGCCGGTGTGCAGCACGATGGCGTCGTAGATGCGCTCGGAGAGCGGCAGCCGCCGCAGGATGGCACCCAGGGGCTCGCCCAGCAGCTCGTCCATCTGCGACAGCAGCCCGCACAGGTAGACCTCGCGGCGCAGGTCGTTCTCCACGCCGGCATCGAGCAGGCGCTCGGTCAGGCGGGCGCGCAGCACCATCGACTCGCGGATGGGCCGCAGGTTCGGGTCGGTGGCGCAGTGCGGCAACTGGTCCGACAGCCAGCGCTGCAGCGAGCCGTAGCCCATCATCACCAGCCCCCGGCGCAGCGAATCGACGCCCGTGCGCAGGCCCAGCGCGGCCGAGTTGGTATAGGTCATGAAGCGCCAGGCCAGCAGCGGGTCCTGGCCCAGGATGTGCTCGAACGCCTCCAGCGATTGCTCCGCGTCGATGGACTTCATCAGCGCATGCACCGTCTCGCGCGCCGGCTGCAGCGGCTGGTGGCGCAGGCTGTAGAGCACGTCTTCCAGCGGCCAGCCGGCCACCGCCAGCGCGTGGTGCTCATCGAGGCAGTGCTCCAGCAGCGCCCGGCTGGCCACGTTCTCATACAGCTGCCCGGCGATGACCGGGCTGCTGACGCGGCGGGCGGCCTGCGGCACCGGCGCGCCCTGGCGCTGCGCGGCGGCCGCCGCCCGGGTCTGCAGGGCGCCCGCGGCATCCTCGGCCGACAGGCTCAGCAGGCTGTTGTCGAAGAAGCGCGCCACGGCGGCGTCGGGCAGGTGCTGCAGTTCACCGCGCCAGACCAGCTTCAGGCCGCGCTGGTGGGCCGCCTGCACGCGCGCCAGCAGGCCCGCATCGTCCAGCCAGGCGCCGCGCACCTCGATCCAGGGGCTGCCGGCGGGCGCGTGCTCCAGCAGCTCGCCCAGCAGCTCGCGGTTCTGCGGCGAGAGCAGCAGGCGGGGCGAGGCGGCCGTCCACAGCTCCAGCAGCGTGCGCAGCAGGTGCGGCGCATCCACCGCGTGGGCGCCCTGGCTCTGCACGTAGAGCTGCACGCCCGCCAGCCGCCGCTCTGCGTTCCAGAGGGGGCGGTAACCGAGAACCAGACTGCCGAGAACGGATTGGGCCATGGGTAGGAGCGAAGAGCCAGGTCGAACAAGCCCCCATTGTCGGAGACGGCGCGCCCGGCGGGAGCGGGCGGAAACCCCGCAGTGCTTTCCTAGCCGATGAAGTTGAAGAGCGAGAGCTTCTGCACCTGCGCGTACGACTTGAGCGCGGCCTCGTAGCCCACCTGCGCGGTCTGGAAGTCGGAGATGCCCTGCACCATGTCCAGGTCTTCGGCGCGCGAGCGGTCGGCCTCCAGCTGGATGGCGCGATTGCTCTGGTCGCCCGTGATGCGGTCGGCGCGGTTGAGCAGCTCGCCGGCATAGCCGCGCAGGTTGTGCAGCCGCTCCAGGCCCTTGTCCACCGCCGCCAGCGCCTGGCCCACGGCCTGCGTGGCGGCGTTGTTGTTGATGGCTCCGCCGATGCCCTTGACGGCCGCGTCGATGCTGCCGAACAGGCTCTCGCTCGGCTGCAGGCTCACGGTGTCGCCCACGGCGGGCGTGCCGGTGATGGACAGCGCCATGCCGGGCACGCCGCTCACCGCGATGGAGACGGGCTTGTTGGAGGGGTAGTCCGGCACCGTCACTGGCGCGCTGGTGACGCCGGTGGTCAGGTTGGTCACCGTGTAGGTGGCCGTGCTGGTGTCGGGCGTGCTGCCGGGGCCCACGGCGGTGAAGGCGATCTGGTAGCTGTCGCCGGTGACCAGGCTGAGATCGGTGGCGCGCGCGGCGTCGGTGGTCAGCGTGCGGCCATTGGGAATGGTGCTCACGGACGCCGTGTACACGCCGTCGCGCTGCGGCTCGAACATGAAGGCCGAGTGCCCGTCCAGCGTGCTCGTCAGGCCGTTGCCCGTGCTGGCGGCCTGCCCCGGCTGGCCGGCGAACACGTAGCTGGGGCTGCTGCTCTGCGGGCCGAGGAACGGCGCCAGCGCGCTGCCCAGCGCGCCCAGCAGCGGCATGCCGTTGGTGTCCTTGCGGTTGGCGACCTCGGTGAGCTGCTCGCGCAGGCTGTTGATCTGGTTGGCATAGGTGGTGCGGTCCTCGGCCTTGATGCCGCCGTTGCCCGCCGCCACCATCAGCTGCCGCATCTCCTGCACCAGGCCGATGGCGTCGCCCAGCGTCGACTCGGCCTGCGCCACCGCGTTGCGCTGCACCTCGAGCGCGCGCTGCTCCGTCTGGATGCGGGTGATGCGGGTGAGCGAGCGCTCGGCCTGCGCGGCGGCGACCGGGTCGTCGCTGGCCCGCACCACGCGCTTGCCGGAGGTGAGCTTTTCCTGCAGGTCCACCAGCGTGGACTGCCGCCCGCTCAGGTTGCGCAGCGTGCTGTCGTACATGTTGGCCGTGCCGACGCGGTAGAAATTGGTCATGGAATGGTGCTCCGTGCGTTGCCTGGGGCTGCCTTAGCGGCCCATGGTCTGGATCAGGCTGTCGAAGATGCTCTGCGCGATCTGCAGCATCTTGGCCGATGCCTGGTAGGCCTGCTGGTACTGGATCAGCTTGCCGGCCTCCTCGTCCAGGTTCACGCCCGAGACCGCCGTGCGGTCGGACTCCAGGTTCTTGGCGATGGAGGTGGACAGATCGGCCGCGTACTGCGCGGCCTGCGTGCGGGTGCCGATCTGCGCCATCAGCCCGGCGTAGCCGTCGCTCATGGTCGATTCGTCGAACATCTTCGCGTCGCGCAGGTTCATCAGCGCCGTGCCGTTACCGGCATTGCGGGTGTAGGCGTCGCCGTATTGCGGGTCCAGCGCGTTGCCGACGGTCACCGTGTCGCCCGCCTTGGGCGTGCCCTGCAGCGTGATCGACCAGCCGTTGATCGTGATGGGCTGGCCCGACACGTAGGCCTGCCCGGCCGCCAGCGTGGTGGGCGGGTTGGTGCTGCGGTCCAGCGCGTCGAAGGTGACGGGCGTGGTGGCGTTGAACTGCAGCTGCACCCCGCCGGCGATGGGCGGCACCGCGGCGGGGTTGGCATTGCCGGGCAGCACCAGCGGCGTGGGCTTGCCGGTGGCCTGCAGCGCGGCCAGTTGCAGCGTGCCGCCGTTGCTCGTGCCCATGGCCGCGCTGATCGGGTTCGCCACCGCCAGGTCGCGCGGCGAATACACCGTGGCCTGGATGTTGGCCGCCGGCGCGGCGAACGGCTTGAACAGCATGCGCTCGCCGGGCGCGCCGGCCGCCGTCAGGTTGAACTGCAGGCCGTCGATCTGCTGGCCCGAGAGGTCGGTCAGGTCGGTGAACGGCGTGGCCTTGCCGTCCGACAGGCGCACCACCTGGCCGGCCGGCGGGGTGGTGAAGCGCACTTCGTAGTCCGAGGCCGCAAACCGGGCCGGGTCGGTGTAGCTGGCCGTGCCCACGGCGGTGCCGCTGGAGTAGCCCTGGGCGCTGGTCTCCACCGCGAACAGGTCCTTGCCGGGCACGCCGTCCAGCGTGAGGCCCAGCTTCTGTTGCGCGTTCATCGTCATGCCGATGGCCTGGGCCATGCGGCCCAGCAGGTTGCGCGCCTCGGCCAGGTCGGTGTTGGCGAAGCGCAGCAGGCCCGCCGCCTCGCCGCCGCCCAGCAGGTTCTCGTCCAGCTCGATCGGCGTGGCGCCGGCGGGGTTGAACGTCAGCCGCATCTGGCCGCTGCCGGGGAACAGGCTCGACTCGCGCACCGACACGGGCGTGGCGTTGGTGCCCAGCACCAGCGGCTGGCTGCCGGCCACGAACAGGCCCACCGTGCCGTCGGTGGCGGGGATCTGCGTGGTCTGCACGTACTGGTTCAGCTCGCGGATGAGCTGCTCGCGCCGGTCCAGCAGGTCGTTGGGCACCTGGCCGTTGCCCTTGGTGCGGGCGATCTGGTCGTTCACCTGGGCCACGCTCTGGGCCAGGTTGTTGATCTTGTCCGTCAGCCCGCCCAGCTGCTCGTTCACCGAGTAGGCGACCTCGCCCAGCTGCTCGGCCGCCGAGCGCATGCGCCCGGCCATCTCGCTCACGCGGGTCAGGGTGACGGTGCGGGCCGTGATGTCGCTGGGCGAGGCCACCACGTCGGCCAGCGAATTCACCATGTCGGTGATGGAGGCGCCCAGCCCCTTGGTGCCGCCAGGGAAGATGTCCTGCACCTGCGACAACCGCTGCGCGCGCGTGGAGTCCGCCGCCTGCACGGCCCCGGCCGCGGCGGCCTGGCGGGTGAGCAGCTCGTTGTGGTTGCGCAGGATGGTCTGCACGTCCACGCCCTGGCCGATGTAGCCCCCGCCCGTGAACTGGCCCTGCACGGTCTGCAGCGACACCGTCTGGCGCGAATAGCCGGGCGTGTTGACGTTGGCGATGTTGTGGCCGGCGGTCTGCAGGGCCACCTGGTTGGCCAGCAGGGCGCGGCCTCCGACGTTGAGCAGGCTCATGGGTCAGTCCTCAGGCCTGCGTATTCGACGCATTGCGCGCCACGCTGGTCGGCGCCACGCCCACGGTGCTCTGGATCGCGCGGCTCAGCTTGCTGGCGTACTGCGGGTCGGTGGCGTAGCCGGCCTTCTGCAGCTCGGCCGCGTAGGCCACGGCCGAATGCGTCTTGCCCCGCGCCTTCTCGTAGCGCGGGTTGTCGTTGATGAGCCGGGCATAGTCCTTGAAGGAGTCCTCGTAGGAGTCGTAGGCGCGGAACTTGGCCGTCACCTTGCGCGGCACGCCGCCCACGTACTCGGTGGTGGTGATCTCGGCGACCTTGCCCGTCCAGCCCCGGCCGGCCTTGATGCCGAACAGGTTGAACGAGTTGCCCGTTTCCTTGCTGCGGATCTCGCTCTTGCCCCAGCCGGTCTCGTGGCCGGCCTGGCCCAGCATGAAGCTGGCGGGGATGCCGCTTTCCTGCGCCACGCGCTCGGCGGCGGCGCGGTGGTGCTGCACGAAGTTCTCGCGGCCCTTGGGCGACGGGGCCGTGCTGTCGCTGACAGCGCGGGCGCCGCCGGCGGCGGATGCCGCGCCGGCGCGAAAGCGGGTGCTCGCGTCCAGGCCCAGGGTCGAGCCGGGCACCAGCGCCGCGTCGGCGTCGCCGCCCATCTGCTGGGCGAGCTGGCGCTGGATGGCTTCGGAGAGCCCGCCCGGCCGGCCCGACATCTGCACCGACAGCTGCTGGTCGAACATGTCGTTGGCCATGTTGCCTTCGGCGCCGTCCAGCAGGCCGGCCTTCATGGTGGCCTCGCGCATGCTCTTGATCATCTCGCGCATGAAGAGCGATTCGAACTGCTTGGCCGCTTCCTTCGCGGCCTCGGGCGTGTTCTGGCCCGCCTGCAGCTTCAGCGCGTTCAGCGAGCGCGCATCCACCGCCAGCTGCTGGCTGGACGAGGCGGACGCGGTGGCCGAGGACGTCAATGACAGGGACATGGCGCGTTCCTTTCCTTGCTCGTCAGCGGCGGCGCGCCGACGGGCGGGCGCGGTGGGCGATGGCGATGGCGATCATGGTCAGATCACTTCCAGCTCGGCGTTCAGCGCGCCGGCCGCCTTGATGGCCTGCAGGATGGCCAGCAGGTCGCCCGGCGTGGCGCCCAGCGTGTTGAGCGCGCGCACCACGTCGGCCAGCTGCGGCGAGGCGGGCAGCTGCAGCACCTTGCCGCCTTCCTGCTGCACCTGGATGTCGCTCTTTTGCGCCACCACCGTCTGGCCCTGCGACAGCGGCGCGGGCTGGCTGATGACCGGGGTGGAGCTGATGGTGATCGACAGGTTGCCGTGCGCGATGGCGCAGGCGCCCAGGGTCACCGCCTGGTTCAGCACGATGGAGCCGGTGCGGGCGTTGATGACCACCTTGGCCGAGGGCACCGAATCGGGAATGGCCAGCTCTTCCAGCTCGGCGATGAAATTGACGCGGCCGCCCGGATCCTGCGGGGCGCGCACCTGCACCGTGCGGCCGTCCAGCGCGGTGGCGGTGCCCGCGCCCAGGCGGGTGTTGATGGTCTGGGCCACCTTGCGGGCGGTCTGGAAGTCCGATGCGTTCAGGGCCAGGTTGATGGTGTCGCCGTCGTGCAGCGGGGTGGGCACGGCGCGCTCGACCTGTGCGCCGTCCGGAATGCGGCCCGCGCTCAGGTGGTTGATCTGCACCTTGCTGCCACCCGCGGCGGCGCCGGCGCCGCCCACCACCAGGTTGCCCTGGGCCAGCGCGTAGATCTCGCCGTCGGCGCCGCGCAGCGGCGTGGCGATCAGCGTGCCGCCCTTGAGCGACTTGGCGTTGCCCATCGAGGCCACGCTCACGTCGATGGCCTGGCCTGGCTGGGCGAATGCCGGCAGCTGCGCCGTGACGATGACGGTCGCCACGTTCTTGAGCTGCGGCGCGGTGGTGCCCGGAGGCAGGCTGATGCCCATCTGCTGCAGGTAGTTCGACAGCGCCTGCGCGGTGAAGGGCATCTGCGTGGTCTGGTCGCCCGTGCCGTCCAGCCCCACCACCAGCCCGTAGCCGGTCAGCTGGTTGCTGCGCACGCCCTGCACGGCGGCCACTTCCTTGATCCGCAGGGCATGCGCGGGCAAGGCGGCGAGCAGCGACCCCAGCACCGCCAGCAGAACGCAGGCTGTGCGGGTGGCGACGGACGTGGAGGGGGCAGGCAGGGCTTTCATGCCACCGATTGTGAAAGCCGCGCGGTTTCGGGAATCGCCAAAAAGACGCCGGTTCACCCGCTATTTGCCGGCCAAGCCCGCTCGCCGCTCGTGAGTCGAAAATACCAGTGAAAGCAGCCACCGGCGCCTGATATACAAGCGCGGGCAGCTATGAAAATGATAGTAAAAGCGCCGGTGCGGCGCCCCGCCTGCTCAGAACGGCGCGATGGAGTTGAAGGCGCGGGAGAGCCAGCCCATGGCCTGGGCCTCGCCCTGCGCGCCGCGCCCGCGCGACTGCACGCGGGCGTTGGCCACCATGGTGGAGCTGACCGTGCTGCCCGGCTGCAGCGAGCGCGGGTCCACCGTGCCCGAGAAGCGCAGCACGTCGACGTTCTCGTTCACGCCGATCTGCTTTTCGCCGGCCACCACCAGGTGCCCGTTGGGCAGCACCTCCACCACCGTGGTGGTGATGGAGCCGGTGAAGGTGTTGGAGCTTTCCGTGCCGCCCTTGCCCGAGAAGGCATTGCTGCTGGTGGCGCCCACGTTCAGCTTGGCGAGGGATTCGCCGCCGAAGAACGGCAGCGCCGTGATGCCGCCCTTGGTGCCCGAGCTGCGGTCCACCGTGGAGGTGGAATTCTGCTTGGCCGACACGTTCTCGACGATCTGGATGGTGACCACGTCGCCCACCAGCCGCGCCCGGCGGTCCTCGAACACCGGCCGGTAGCTGGCCGCGTGGAACAGGCTGCCGGTGGCCGGCCCCGTGGGCCGCGGCATGGCGGCGACCGGCGGCGGCGCGGTGGAGACCAGCTCGACCGGCGGTGGCGGGCTGAGCGTGGCGCAGCCGGTGGCTGCGAGCAGGGTGCCGAGGGCGGCCAGCCGCGCGAGGGCCGGCGCGAGGGTGCGGGAATGCATGGTGGAAATCCTGGTGAGGGGGACGGCGCGCATCACAGCTGCGCGAGCTTGGCCAGCATCTGGTCGGAGGTCTGGATGGCCTTGGAATTCATCTCGTAGGCGCGCTGCGTCTGGATCATGCTGACCAGCTCCTCCACCACGTTGACGTTCGAGGTCTCCAGAAAGCCCTGGCGGATCACGCCCAGGCCGTTGGTGCCGGGCGTGCCCTGCTGCGGCGGGCCGGACGCTGCCGATTCCTTGTACATGTTCTGGCCGGTGGGCTCCAGGCCCGCCGAATTGATGAAGCTGGCCATGGCGATGGTGCCGATCTGCTGGGGCTGCGTGTTGCCCGGCAGGGTGGCGGTGACCACGCCTTCCTCGCTGATGCCGACGCTGGTGGCGTTGCCCGGCACGGTGATGCCGTTGGCCACGGGCAGGCCGTTGGAGGTGACGATGCGGCCCTGCGAGTCGAGCTGGAACGAGCCGTCCCGGGTGTAGCCGGTGGTGCCGTCGGGCAGCGTCACCTCGAAGAAGCCGTTGCCGTTGATGGCCACGTCCAGCCGGTTGCCCGACTGCTGCAGGCTGCCCTGCGTGAAGTTGCGGCTGGTGGCCACGGTGCGCACGCCCAGGCCCAGGTGCAGGCCGGTGGGCAGCTGGTTCTGCTCGGTGGTCTGCGAGCCGACCTGGCGCAGGTTCTGGTAGATCAGGTCTTCGAACACCGCGTTGTTGCGCTTGTAGCCGGTGGTGGAGACGTTGGCCAGGTTGTGGGAGATCACGTCCAGCTGCGTTTGCTGGGCGCTCATGCCGGTCTTGGCGATCCAGAGGGAATTGATCATGGCGGTTCCTGGTGGGAAGTCGGGGGCGGGGTCAGCCGTTGAGGCTCAGCAGCTGCGCGGCGGTCTTGTCGTCGTTCTCGGCGGTCTGCAGCAGGCGCATCTGCTGCTCGAACTGGCGCGACGCGGCGATCATTCCGACCATGCATTCCACGGCATTGACGTTGGAGCCTTCGATGGCGCCGGACAGCAGCCGGGCGTTGACGTCGCTGGGCACCGGATCGCCCGAGGCGGCGCGAAACAGCCCGTCGTCGCCGCGCTTGAGCGGGTCTTCCGGCGTGGGCGTGGCCAGCTTGATGCGGCCGATGGCCTGCGGCCGCTGGCCGGCGACGGTGGCCGTCAGCGTGCCGTCGGCGCCCAGCGCCACGTCGGCGCCGGGCGGCACGTCGATCACACCGCCACCGTCCGAGAGCACCGGCAGGCCGCTGCTGGCGCTGACCAGCTGGCCGGCCTGCGTCACCTCGAACGAGCCGGCGCGGGTGTAGCCCTCGGTGCCGTCCAGGCCCTGCACGGCGAACCAGGCATTGCCCATGGCCATCGCGTCCAGGTTGCGGCTGGTGCGCTGCACCGGGCCCGGGGTGTCCACGAAGCCCGAGGTGGCCTCCAGCGCGAACACGCGGGTGGACGAGCCGGTGCCCTGCAACGGCACCGACCGGAAGGTGGACATCTCGGCGCGGAACCCGTTCGTGGACACATTGGCCAGGTTGTTGGCCAGCACCGCCTGCCGCTGCGAGGACGCGCTGGCGCCGGTCATGGAGGTGTAGATGATGCGGTCCATGGAGGGCTCCGTGGTTCAGTTCAGGCGGTGGCCGGGCGCGTCAGCGCAGGTTCACCAGCGTGGACATGATCTGGTCCTGCGTCTTGATGGTCTGCGCATTGGCCTGGTAGGCGCGCTGCGCGGTCATCATGTTGACCAGCTCGGCGGTAAGGTCCACGTTCGACTCTTCCAGCGCGCCGGAGCGCAGGGCGCCGAAGTTGCCCTCGCCGGGCGTGCCGGTCACGGCCTGGCCGGACTCGAAGGTCTCCACCCAGTTGTTGTTGCCCACGGCGGACAGGCCCTGGGTGTTGCGGAAGCTGGCCAGCGCCACCTGCCCCTCGGCGCGCGTCACGCCGTTGGAGTAGCGCGTCATGACCATGCCGTTGTTCTCGATGTTGATGCCCGTGAGGTCGCCCGAGGTGTAGCCGTCCTGCGAGAGGTCGGACACGGAGAACGCCTTGCCGCTTTGCGTGACCTTGTCGAGCTGCACCTGCACGGTGTAGTTGGGCAGCGCGTTCGGGTTGGGTGGTGTGGGCGTGATGGTCAGCGGCAGCTGGAAGCCGCTGGCCGGCGGCGTGGCGGCCGGCCCGGTGAGCACGCCGTTGTTGTCGAAGGTGAGCTGGCCCACGGCCGTGGCGGCGGGGTCGAGCGAGTCGTACACGTCCCAGGTGTTGGAGCCGTTCTTGGAGAAGTACAGGCTCACCGGCTTGGCCACGCCCTGGCTGTCGTACACGTTGATGGAGGTGCCGTAGGTGGAGCGCGGCGTGGCGGCCACGGGCGGCGTGGCGGCGGGGTCGCCGGCCGCGTTGGGGGCGCGGGCATCCAGGTTGAACGACGCCGTCACCTTGGTCGTCTGGCGCGCCGGGATGGGGGCCGACGTGGGGAACTGCAGCGGCACGGCACTGCTGGCGGTGCGTGCGCCGGTGGTCGGGTCGATGGCATAGCCCATGACCTGCGCGCCGCTGTTGGTCACCACGCGGCCGGACGAATCGAGCTTGAAGTTGCCGGCCCGTGTGTAAGCGCGCGAGCCGTCGGGCTGCTGCAGCGTGAAGAAGCCGTTGCCGTTGATGGCGACGTCCAGCGTGTTGCCGGTGACCGAGATGTTGCCCTGGTTGAACTGCTGCGACACGGCGCCCACTTCCACACCGATGCCGGCATTGCTGCCGCCCGACGAGCCGATGGCGCTGGCCACCAGTTCGGCGAATTCGGCGCGGGAGGCCTTGAAGCCGGTCGTGCCGGAGTTGGCGATGTTGTGGCCGATCACGTCCAGATTCTTGCTGGCGGCGTTCAGTCCGGAGAGGCCTTGCTGGAAACTCATGGTGTGCTCCTGGGGGAGGGGAAGAGGGGGTGTGGGGAGAGCGGGGGCGGGGTCAGAGCACGGCGCGGATCTGGCCGTAGTTCACCGTCGCGCCGGAGTCCAGCGTGAGGGTGAGCGCGCCGTTGGCCGAGCCGGTGCCGGTCACCCGCGAGGTGACGAGCGGGGTGGACTGCACGGCGCCTTCCTTGGTGGTGGCGACCACGCGGAACTTCAGGTCGGCGGTGTTGCCGGCGTACTTGCTGGAATCCCAGGAGAAGTCGTGGCGGCCCTTGTCCTGGGCGCCCATCTCCACCGTGCCGACCACCACGCCGCCGGGCGTGACGATCTCCACGCGCGTGTCGGTGGCGGTGCCGGCCAGCTCGAACTGGCCCTTGCTCACGCCGTCCGACGTCGCCAGCTTGTCGCCCTCGGCCAGCACCGAGCGGCCGATCATCTGCGTGCCCTGCAGCGTCTGCATGGTGGAGAACTGCTCGGCCATGGTCTGCATGGTCAGGTTCAGCGTCTGGATGCCGGTCACGGTGTTGATCTGCGCCATCTGCGAGGTCATCTGCGCGTTGTCCAGCGGGTTCATCGGGTCCTGGTTGTTCAGCTGGGCGACCAGCAGCTTCAGGAACCGGTCCTGCATCGCGCTCGGGTCGGTCGAGGCGGAGGTGGACTTGCCGGAGGCGTTGGCCGTGGTGGCGGTGGAACCGACGGGGTTGAGGATCATGGCGGCGTCTTTCGGGCGAAGAGGGAGGGCAGGGCGTTCACTGGCCCATCTGCAGGGTCTTGAGCAGCAGCGTCTTGGCGGTGTTCATGACCTCGACGTTGTTCTGGTAGGAGCGCGAGGCGGAAATCATGTTGACCATCTCCTCCACCGCGTTCACGTTGGAGTGGGAGACATAGCCCTCGGCGTCGGCCGAGGGGTGGTTCGGGTCGTGCACGCGGCGGCCGGGCACCTGGCTTTCCTGGATGGCGCTGACCCGCACGCCGGCGGAGCTGTCGGCGCCCATCGGCGCGGTCTGGAAGACCACCTGCCGCGCCTTGTAGGCCTGGCCGTCGGGGCCGGCCACGGCCTCCACGTTGGCCAGGTTGCTGGCCACGGTGTTCAGGCGCTGCGACTGCGCGCTGATCGCGCTCGACGAGACGTTGAAGATGGAGAACATGGACATGGCGGCGTCGCTTTTCCGAGGGGGCGGTGGCGGGTGGGTGTGTGGGGCTGTCGGGCGGGCGCGGGTCCGTCACTGGCCCTGGATGGCGCTCAGCATCGTCTTGGCGTTGCCGTTGATGAAGCGCAGCGTGGCCTCGTAGCGCACGGCGTTGTCCATGAAGGCCGCGCGCTCGCGGTCCATGTCCACCGTGTTGCCGTCCATGTTCGGCTGGGCCTGCACGGCGTAGCCCAGCGTGCTGACCGACAGGCCGCCGTTGCCGGTGCCCGTCACGGCCGCCGGCAGCGGAATGTGGCGCGGGTCGGTCGTGCCGTACTGGCGCGCCGCCCCGCCCTGCAGCGCGGCCGGGGCGCGGCTGCTCGCGGCCGACGCCTCGCCGACTTCGCGCAGCGCGTCGGAGAACTTGAAGTCCCGCGCCACGTAGCCGGGCGTGTCCGCGTTGGCGATGTTGCTCGCGAGGGCGCGCTGGCGCTCGGAACGCAGCAGCAGCGCGTTGCCGTGGAAGTCCAGCCGGTCGGTCAGCTTGTCGAGCATGCGGTCCTCGCTCTCGGGGTGTCGGGATGGGATGTGCGGGTGGGTGGGATCAGGAGTCCACGCGGATTCCTGGCGTGCAGCGATTGTGGAATTCGGCCGGTTTTCCTAAAGCGGGAAGAACGCAGGAAACGGCGGGCAGTTCGGCCCATCGCCGCGCGGCCGGGCGCCTACAGTCGCTGCGGTGGCCTGGCGGGCCGGCGGCCCCCGCGCCCGCCACGCCATGGTCTTCGCTGTCGTTGTCGTCCCAGGAGGTGTTCCATGTTCCGCAGCCCGCCCTCTTCGTCCCTGCTTCCCGAGGTGCCGCGCCCGCGCGCGCGCCGAGCCGCCTGTGGGCTGGTGCTGGGCATGGCGGTGTCCCTGGGCGCGCTGGCGCAGGGCCAGGCCGACGCGGCGCAGGAGGGCGAGCTGGGCGCGCTCTCCACCCGCTGGCTCAACGACGCGGTGCAGGCCGCCCAGGTCAATGGCGCCGCCGCCGGGCTGCCGCTGCGCATGGAAGTGAGCGTTGGCTCACTCGACCCGCGCCTGCGCCTGGCGCCCTGCAGCCGGGTCGAGCCCTACCTGCCTGCGGGCGCCCGCCTCTGGGGCCGCACGCGGCTGGGGCTGCGCTGCCTGGACGGGGCCACGCGCTGGAACGTGTTCCTGCCGGTGACCGTCAAGGCCTTCGGGCCGGCGTTCGTGCTGACCAACAACGTCGCCTCGGGCACGGTGCTGACGGCGGCCGACGCGGCGGAGTCCGAGGTGGACTGGGCGGCCGACCAGGCGCCGGTCGCCGCGAGTCCCGACGCGTGGGTGGGCCTGACGGCCACCCGTCCGCTGTCCGCCGGGCAGACCTTGCGCCAGAATATGGTGCGCGCGCCCGACGCGTTCAAGGCGGGCGCGCAGGTCAAGGTGGTGGCGCAGGGCCCGGGCTTCGCGGTCACCTCGTCCGGTCAGGCAATGAGCGCCGGCGCCGTGGGCCAGAATATCCGCGTGCGCATGGCCAATGGCCGCGTCATCGGGGGTGTCGTTGCCCAGGATGGGACGATAGAGGCGGCCTTGTAACGTCTTGAATTCAATAAAGGCCTCAAGTCCATCCCGGAACCGCCGAAAAGAGGGGTACTGTGCCCCACATCGGACGGGGTGGTGGAGAGAGCAATGAAGATAGGTCAGAACCCAGATATCGCGAACGCGGTATCGCAGGCTGCCGCCAAGCAGCAGCAAGCGAAGGCCCCCGCAGCCACGGCGCAAGCCGTCGCCCAGACCGTATCCACGGCCGCCGCCGGTGTGCCCGTCACGTTCTCCAGCACCGCCCGGGCGGTGGAGGCCACGGCCCGCAGCGGCGCCGAGTTCGACGCCGGCAAGGTGAAGGCGGTCAAGGCCGCCATCGACCAGGGCACGTTCACGGTCGATGCCGAAGCCATCGCCGACAAGCTCCTGTCCAACGCCGAGGAAACCTTCTCGCGCTTTCGCGGCTGACGGCCCGCCCGGCGCCCGCCGGCCCCGTGGCCGCCGCGAAGCCCGGCGCCCTTGAATGCACTGCATGTCCCTCGAAGCCACGCTCTCCACCGTCGAAACGCAATTGCAGGACGTGCAGGACGCGCTGATGGCGACCGACCCCCTCGCTCTCGAACAGGCCGCCACCCAGCTGCGCGTTGCGGCCACCACGCTGTCGCAGGCCCTGGCCGGCAGCGGCGGCGCGCAGGCATCGCCGCTGACTGAAGCCCAGACGCAGCGCATCCGCGCCATCGGCACCCGCCTGCCCCTGCTGCGCGACCAGCTCGCCCGCCTGCTGGCGCTGACGGAACGCCAGGCCGCCTCCCTGCTGCCCCCCGCCCAGGGCGTGATGACCTACGGCAGCGGCCCGGGGCAGGGCGCGTCGCGGGGCGCACGGATCTACCGCGCACCGGGCTGAACAGCAAAAAGGCCAACGAATGTCGGCCTTTTGTTCTTATCGGTGGCGATCTTCGCGCATCGCCACCTTGAATGTCAGTGCGACCGCATCTTGGCCCGGAGCCGGGCGATGGACTGGCTGTGCAACTGGCACACGCGCGATTCGGTGACCCCTAGCACGGCCGCGATCTCCTTGAGGTTCATGTCGTGCTCGTAGTACATGCCCATGATGTACTGCTCGCGCTCGGGCAGGGTCTTGATGGCGGCCACCAGCGATGCCTTGAGCCGTTGGTCGCGCAGCACGGCCATGGGGTCGGCCTCGCTGTCGGCGACGTGGCGGTCCAGGAAGCTGTCGTCGTCGTCATCGCCACGGCCCATGTCCTCCAGGTAGACGAGCTGGGTGCCCCGCACCTTGCCCAGCAGCGACTGGTAGTCGTCCAGCGACATGCCCAGCTCCTGGGCGATCTCCGATTCGAGCGGGCTGCGGCCCAGCTTCTGCTCGATGCGCTGCACGGCGTGCTCGATGTCCTTCTGGCTCTTGCGCGAGCTGCGCGACATCCAGTCGCCCTCGCGCAGCTCGTCGAGCATGGCGCCGCGGATGCGCTGGCTGGCGAAGGTCTCGAACTGCACGCCCTGGGCGGCTTCATAGCGCGAGAGGGCCTCGGACAGGCCCATCATGCCGACCTGGATCAGGTCGTCCAGCTCCACGTTGGGCGGGAGCTTGGCGATCATGTGGTGCGCGATCCGCCGCACCAGGGGCACGTGCTGGCGGATCTGGGCATCGCGATCGAGCTGGCCTTTGGCGGTGTACATGGGAATCAATGGCTCCGAACGAAGTGCGCTGGGGGCTCGGCGGTCAGTCGGTTCGTGGGCAGGGCGGGCATGCCGTGGTCCATGGTGCACGCGTTTTCGAGCAGCTGCAAGGCCAGGCGCTGCACGTCCTGCGGGCTGCCGGCCCGCACGATGGTGGTGCGCGGCGTGTGGCCCAGGTGTTCGGTGGCGCAACGCTGCAGCGTCTCCAGCGCGCCGCGCGCCGTCTGGGTCCGCCGGGGCTCCGAGGGGCCCGGGGCCACGACCGAGGCCACGGTGCACTGCACGCCGGCATGCACGGCCATGTGCTTGAGCTGGCGGTAGCTCTGCTCGACCCCTGGTGCGTCCGGCGAGGTCATCACCAGCGGCAGGGCCGGGGTGCCGCGCAGCAGCGGTGCCATGAGCGGATGCTGGGCATAGACCACCACCAGCGAATAGGCGCGGAAGATCGGGTGCAGGCGCTGCATCACGGCCGCCTCGCCGCGGCTGGCACGCTCGGCCAGGCACAGCAGGCCATAGGCGGCGGGCACCACCGCGAGCGAGGTGGACGTGGACGCACCGCGCGAGAGGCTGCCGCCCTGCCAGTCCGGAGAGGCCAGCAGCTGCTCCAGGCCCGGCGCGTCGCCGGTTTCCCGGGCGGTGCCGTCGAGCACCACCACGGGGTAGCCCAGCCGCTGCAGGCTGGAGCAGACCTGCCACAGCGTCTCCAGTCCCATGGTCGCGTCGGCCTGGCTCAGCACCGCCAGCCAGCGCAGTTCCGCCTGCGGCGCGACGCTCGACAGGCTGAAACCCTGGTGCAGTCCGGTATCAAGCAACATCGGCCAGCCCCCGTTCGGCGGACAGGTCCGGCGACTGCGAGAAGAAGAAATTGAGGTCGGACGCCTTCGGGTCGAAAGCCGACTTCACCGGCGAGCGCATGGACGCGCCGACCAGCTTGTGCGCGTCGGCCGCTTCCCAGTCTTCCGGCACGCGCTGGCCGTTGGTCACGCCGCGCAGCACCATCTGGTGGCGGATCAGCGCGTCGATGGAGGGGCCGAGCTTCACGGCTTCATCCACCTTGGAGAGGATGGCCTGCTGCGAGCCGGCGGTCTTGAACGCGCCCAGCACGTCGTCGAGCGTGTCGCCGTGGCAGCCGGCGTTCAGCACCAGCAGGCGGTTGACGTGGGGCAGGTCCAGCACGTCCAGCATGTCGCGCTTGCGCGGGTCCCGCGGAGCGACGCCGGTGGTGTCGATCAGCACCATCTTCTTGCCGCTCAGGAGGCCCAGCAGGTCCTGCAGCGCGGCGCGGTCGTGCGCCAGGTGGGCGACGATGCCGAGCATCCGGCCATAGGTGCGCAGCTGTTCGTGGGCGCCGACGCGGTAGGTGTCCAGCGTGATCAGGCCCACGCTGCCGGGGCCGTGGATGCGCGCGCAGAGCGCGGCCAGCTTGGCGGTGGTGGTGGTCTTGCCGACGCCGGTGGAGCCCACCATGGCGAAGATGCCGCCTTCTTCATAGAGCGGGCGGGCATGCGAATCGGTGCGCAGGTTGCGCTCCAGCACTTCCATCAGCCAGCGCACGGCGTTGCCGGCCGACAGGTCTTCCGGCATGCGTTCCAGGATGCCGCGTGCCAGGGCGGGCGAATAGCCGGCGCGGATCAGCTTGAGCATCAGGTTGGACTGGATCGGGTCCTGCTTGGCCTGGCCCAGCCAGGCGAGCGTGTTGAAGCGGTCCTCGATCAGCTCGCGCATGGACTGCAGCTCGTTCATCAGGCCCTGGGGGGCGGATGCCTGGGCCAGCGAAGGCGCGGCCGCTGCCGTGCGGCGCGCCGGCGGCGGATCGGGCAGGTCCATCGGAATGGAGCGCACCGGGTTGTGGCGGGCTACCGGCACGGGCTGGGCGGCGGGCATGCGGTGCTCGCGCGGCGCGGGGTGGTCGGGCACGCGGTCCGCCAGGGCCGGCGCGCCGCCGGATTCGTTCAGCGCTTCATGGCGGCGGCGCAGCATGCGCTCGCGCACATAGTCCTGGAACGACAGGGTGCTCATCGCCAACTGCTCGGTGTCCTGCTCGACCACTTCGCGGCCATTGCCCTGCTGCGGGCGCGAGGGCATGCGGGCGCGGGTCTCGGCGGCCATGTCGGCGGCGCGGTCCTGCAGCCGGCCTGCGGGCGCCGCGGCCGGGGCGCGGGACGCGGGCTGGGCGGGCGCCAGCGGCGCGGGCATGGAGGCGGGGGCTGCGTCCAGGCTGCTGGAGAGCGTGTCCTCCGCCGTCGCCACCACCTCCACGCCGTTGGCCGTGGGGCGGTTCGACAGGATGAGCGTGCCTTCACCAAAAGCCATGCGCGCCTTGGCCAGGGCCTCCCGCGAGGTGGGAGCGTTGAAGCGTTTGATGTTCATGCGGATGCACCTCTGAGGATCGGGCCTATGCGGATGGTGTGGGTTTCAGGGATCTCGCTGTGGGCGAGCACCTGCAGGCGGGGGGCCACGCGGCGCACCAGGCGGGCGATGGCGTTGCGGATCGGGTCGGGCACCAACAGGCAGGCGGGCAGTCCCATTTCTTCCTGCTTCATGGCCACTTCGGCCGCCTTCTGCGTCAGGATGTCGGCCACGCCCGGGTCCAGCGAGGGGCCGCCGGCGTTGCCCAGGGCCTGCACCAGCAGCCGTTCCAGGCCGGGTTCGATGGCGATGACGTTGAGTTCGCGCGTCGGGCCGTAGATCTGCTGCACGATGGCCGGCGAGAGGGCGATGCGCACGCGGCGCGCCAGCTCCACCGGGTCGCTGATGCTGCCGGCATGCTCGGCCAGCGTCTCGACGATGGTGCGGATGTCGCGGATGTGCACAGACTCCTCCAGCAGCAGCTGGAGGACTTTCTGGAACGTGGCGATGGAGACCATTTTCGGGACGACTTCTTCGATGAGCTTGGGGGCCAGGCGGGTCACGTGTTCCACCAGTTGCTGCGTCTCGGTACGGCTGAGCAGCTTGGCGGCTTGCACTTGCATCAAGTGTGACAAATGGGTCGCCATCACGGTTTCCGAATCAACGACCGTAAAACCGGCCATTTGTGCCGCTTCCTTCTGGTGTTCATCGATCCAGTGCGCCGGCAGGCCGAAGGCCGGGTCGGTGGTGGCCGTGCCGATCAGCGGCGTGGTGATGCCGCCGGGGTTGATCGCGAGGAACATGCCGGGGAAGGCCTCGCCGTCGCCCACCATCACGCCGCGCAGCGTGATGCGGTAGGCGCTGGGCTTGAGTTCCAGGTTGTCGCGCACGTGAACGGCGGGCGGCAGGAAGCCCACTTCCTGGGCGAACTTGCGGCGCACGCCCTTGATGCGGGTCAGCAGGTCGCCTTGCCGGGTCTTGTCCACCAGCGCGATCAGGCGGTAGCCCAGCTCCAGGCCCAGCAGGTCCACGGGCTGCAGGTCGTCCCACGAGGCCTCGCCGTCGCTGACCGGCGCGGGGGCTTCCTCCACCGGGGCAGGGCGCTTGGCGCGCTGCATCAGCACCCACGCGCCATAGCCGAAGCCTGCGCCCATGATGAGGAAGACGGCATGCGGCATGCCCGGGATGACGCCCAGCAGGATCAGGATGCCGGCCGTGATGCCCAGCACGCGCGGCGACATGAAGAGCTGCTGCACGATCTGGCGGCCCATGTCCTCTTCCTTGCCCACCCGCGAGATCACCATGGCGGCGGCCACCGAGATCAGCAGGCCCGGGATCTGCGCCACCAGCGCATCGCCCACCGCCAGCAGGATGTAGCTGTTGGCGGCCTGGCCGGCCGACAGGTCGTGCTGCAGCATGCCGATGGCGAAGCCGCCGACGATGTTGATCACCAGGATCAGGATGCCGGCGATGGCGTCGCCGCGCACGAACTTCGAGGCACCGTCCATCGAGCCGAAGAAGTTGGCTTCTTCCGCCACTTCGGCGCGGCGGCGGCGGGCTTCCTTCTCGTCGATGAGGCCGGCGTTCAGGTCGGCGTCCACCGCCATCTGCTTGCCGGGCATGGCGTCCAGCGTGAAGCGGGCGGAGACTTCGGCGATCCGTTCGGCGCCCTTGGTCACCACCACGAAGTTGATGACCACCAGGATGGCGAACACGATCAGGCCGACCGCGAAGTTGCCGCCGATCAGGAAGTGGCCGAAGGCCTCGATCACCGCGCCGGCCGCGCCCGGGCCGGTGTGGCCTTCCAGCAGCACCACGCGGGTGGAGGCCACGTTCAGCGACAGGCGCATCAGCGTGGTCAGCAGCAGCACGGTGGGAAAGGCAGCGAAGTCCAGCGGGCGGATCATGTAGGCCGCCACCATCATCACCATCAGCGCGACGGCGATGTTCAGCGTGAAGAAGGTGTCCAGCAGCCAGGCCGGAATGGGCAGCACCATCAGCCCGAGGATGGCCACCACCAGCAGCGGGGCGGCCATGCCCTGCAGGGCGGAGCCCCACTGGCGAACCGAGTTCATCGAAGGCGTTTTCATGGCGCGTTACCTGCCGGGGCGGTGCCCCGCGTGTGGTGCGGATCGAGTTCGGGCGGAACGAAGGGGTCGGGCTGCTGCTCGGGCATGCGGCCTTCGCCGCGCAGCGCGGCCTTCAGGCGGTACACATAGGCCAGCACCTGCGCCACGGCGGAAAAGAGCTGCGCCGGAATGGGCTGCTCCAGCTCGGCATTGGCATAGAGCGCACGGGCCAGCATGGGCGACTGCAGCACCGGCACCGAATGCTGGTTGGCCAGCTCGCGGATGCGGAAGGCCAGCAGGTCGGTGCCCTTGGAGATGACCTGGGGCGCGCTCATCGTTGCCTCGTCGTACTTCAGGGCGACGGCGTAGTGGGTGGGGTTCATCACCACGAAGTCGGCCTTGGGCACGTTCGCCAGGCTGGCGCCGTTGGCGATGTCGCGCGCCTTCTGCCGCATGCGGCCCTTCACTTCGGGGCTGCCCTCGGACTGCTTGTGTTCCTGCTTCACTTCCTCGTGCGACATCTTCTGCTTGGACTTGAAGAAGAAGGCCTGCAGCGGCACGTCGATCACGGCGGCGATGAACACCACCAGCAGCAGGAGCACCATGCCGGACGTGACCCAGTCGGCCGCCTGTCGGATGGCGATGGGCGAGGGCTGCAGCACCAGCATGGCCACCTTCTCGATGCTGGAGCTCATGAAGTTCCAGGCGACCAAGGCCAGGATGCCGGTCATCAGCACCATCTTGGACACGGTGACCAGCTGCTGCTTGGAGAACAGGTTGTTGAAGCCCGAGATCGGGTTGAGCCGGCTGAACTGCGGCGTGATGGGCTTGAACGAGAAGATCCAGCCGCCCGAGCCGATGGCGCTGCCCACGGCGGCAAGGATGGTCAGCGCGGCGAACGCGCCGCTGGCCACCAGGCCGATCACGGCCATCTCCGACAGCCGCTCGACCATTGCGCCCGAGGCGTGCACCGTGGCCGCGTTGAAGGTGAGCTGGCGGGCCAGGGCGCGCTGCAGGTGTTCGACCAGCGACGGCATCAGCATCAGCACCGCCACCCCGCCCATGCCGAGGATGGCCAGGTGCGACAGGTCGCGCGAGCGCGACACCTGGCCGTCCTTGCGGGCCTGGCGCAGCTTCTGCTCGGTAGCGGGTAGGGATTTGTCTTGGCTGGAACTCATGACGGCATGACGGCTGGGGTCATGCGATTGTCGTGAGCGGCCCCGGAAACTAAAGGCCGAATAGCGGGCACGAAGCGCCGCTATTCAGGCGTGGAGGCGGGCGCGGCCGCCGGCGCAAGAAAGGCCGCCAGGCGGGCAGGCCGGGGCCTTTGCTATATCTTTCGTAGCTGCTCTCGCCGGTGCCATGAGACTTTGCGAGCCAAATTCAGCTGAAAAGCCCCGGGGCAGAGCGCGGGCAGCTCTGATTTTGAGAGCAGACCGCCACCGGGCCGGCCGTGGACGCCGGGGCTGCGCCCTTCAGAAGCCCAGGCTGGCCAGCAGGTCGTCCACCTCGGACTGGCTGGACACCACGTTGGCGGTGTTCTCCGGGTCGACCACCGGGCCCTGCAGCGGCTCGCGGGCCGGCTCGACGGCGGCCACCGCAGCCTGCATCTCGGGCGGCGCGGTCTGGATCAGCAGCTGCACCAGCTGCTGCTCGATGGTGCTGGCCAGGTTCACCACCCGGGCGATCACCTGGCCGGTCAGGTCGTGGAAGTCCTGCGCCATCATGATTTCGGTGAGATGCACGTCCGCTTCCTTGGTGACGCGCTCCACGTCGGTCAGGAAGTTGAAGATCTCGCCCTTGGCCACCGCCGCCACCGGATCGGCGACCAGCGAATTGACCACGCGGCGGGTCTCGGCGGCGATGAAGTCGTGCTGCGCCTTGGCCTGCTCCACGCGGCTGAGCACCTTCTCGGCCGCCTCGCCCGTCAGCCGGGCGATGTACGAGAGGCGGCTCTGCGCGTCGGGCAGCTCGCCCATGGAGCCGCGCAGCTTGTCGGCATAGCCCAGCTCATTGAGCGAGTCGTGCAGCTGCCGTGTCAGCAGGCCGATCTTCTGGTGAACGTCGTCGCCGCTCGCGTCCGCCGCGGCATTGCCCGGTGTTTCCATGGTTCACAGCCCCATTTTCTTGAGGATCAAAGTCACTTTCTCTTCGAGCGTGGCTTTGGTAAATGGCTTGACGATGTATCCGGCGGCGCCACCCTGCGCGGCCGCGACGATGTCTTCCTTGCGCGCCTCGGCCGTCACCATCAGCACCGGCAGGTGCTTGAGCTTGTCGTCCTTCTTGATCTCGGCGAGCAACTGGAAGCCGTTCATGTTCGGCATGTTGATGTCGGTCACGACGAAGTCGAACTTGCTGTTGCGCAGCTTGTTGAGCGCCACGACGCCGTCTTCCGCCTCGTCGGCATCGGTAAAGCCGCTTTCCTTGAGGAGGTTGCGGACGATGCGTCGCATGGTGGAGAAGTCGTCAACGATCAAAAAACGAAGGGCAGTGGTCACGGGGACCCTTTCGGTCGGAAATTACTGTGTGGGATTGTCGTGGGCCAGCGCGCTTGTGACAAGCTGTTACGGCCGCCCGGCGGGTGGGGAATTGTCAGCGGTTGGTTCGGGCGCCGCCCGGGAAGCGGCCGCTGCCGCTGGCGTGGCACCCTTGCCGAGCAGCCGCTCTTCGGCCTCACGCGTCAAAACCGTGATGGTAATGCGCCGGTTGATGGGCGCCCGGGGGTTGGCGGGCTCCAGCAGGTCGCTCGCCGCCAGCCCGACGACGCGGCCCAGCTTGGAATCGGGCATGCCCGCCGCCACCAGCTCGCGCCGCGAGGCGTTGGCCCGGTCTGCGGAAAGCTCCCAATTACTGTAGCCCCGGTCGCCGTTGCCATAGGGCGCGGCGTCGGTGTGGCCGGCCAGGCTGATGCGGTTCTCCACCCCCCCCAGGGCCGTGCCGATCTCGCGCAGGATGTCGCGCATGTAGGGTTTCACCAACGCGCTGCCGCTGTCGAACATCGGGCGGTTCTGGTCATCGACGATCTGGATCTGCAGCCCGTCGGGTGTCAGGTCGATGCGGATCTGCGAGCGGAACTCCTTGAGGCGGGCGTTCTCGGTGATCACCGCGTCGATCTTGGCCTGCAGCGCCTTGATGCGCATCTGGTCCTGGCGGGCCTGCTCGGCCTTGCCGCTTTCCACCGTCATGCGCCGGCTGGAGGTGGTCGAATCGGAATCGGCCCGCTTGACCTGGCCGTGCACCTTGGCCAGGTCGCTGCCGCCGCCCGGCAGGATGCTGGAGCTGTTGCCCGAGCCGTCGCCGCCCTGCATGGCGACCTTCATCGGCGACGCGAAGTAGGCCGCGATGCCCTGCAGCTCGCCCTTGGCGGTGGAGCCCAGCAGCCACATCAGCAGGAAGAAGGCCATCATCGCCGTCACGAAGTCGGCATACGCGATCTTCCATGCGCCGCCGTGCGCGGCATGGCCGCCCTTCTTCACGCGCTTGATGATGATCGGTTGGAGTTTCTTTTCCGCCATGGTGTCGATCGCCGTGCCGCCGCCCTGGAGCGCGCGCTTACTTCTTGCCCTTCACGTGCGCTTCCAGCTCGCTGAAGCTGGGCCGGTCGCCCGAGAACAGCACCTTGCGGCCGAACTCGATGGCCGTGGAGGGGTTGTAGCCCTGCATGCTCGCCAGCAGGGTCGACTTGATGCACTGCAGTTCCTTGGCCGCGTCCTCGGTCTTTTGCTCGACCAGGCCGCCCAGCGGCTCGACCACGCCGTAGGCCAGCAAGATGCCCAGGAACGTGCCCACCAGCGCCGAGCCGATCATGCCGCCCAGCACCGAGGGCGGCTGCCCCACCGAGCCCATGGTGTTCACCACGCCGAGCACGGCCGCCACGATGCCGAAGGCCGGCAGTGCGCCCGCCAGCCGCGCCAGGGCCGCCACGGGGGCGTGCGCCTCCTGGTGGTGGGTCTCGATCTCGCTGTCCATCAGCGCCTCGATCTCGTGCGCGTTCAGGTTGCCCGACACCATCATCCGCAGGTAGTCGGTGGTGAATTCGATCACGTGGTGGTCGCTGCCCACGGTGGGGTATTTCTTGAAGATCTCGGACTCGTGCGGCGACTCGACGTCCTTTTCGATGGCCATCAGCCCTTCCTTGCGGGCCTTCTGCAGGATGTCGAACAGCATCGCCATCAATTCCATGTACCGCGCCTTGGTGTACTTGGAGCCCTTCAGGGCCGTGGGCAGCGCCTTCAAGGTGGCCTTCATCACCTTGGGCTGGTTGTTGACCACGAAGGCGCCCAGCGCGCCGCCCAGGATGGTGATGATCTCGAACGGCAGCGCGTGCAGGATCACCGAGATGTTCCCGCCGTGGGCGATGTACACACCGAAGATGCAGCCGAGGCAGACGAGGTAACCGAGGATGACGAACATGGAGGGGTCTTGAGGGGCTCAGGCAGGCGAAAGGAGAGGGGCGCCGATGACAGACGCCCGCGCCTGGATACCGATGCTAACAAGGGTATCGGTATGTAGCCTGCGCACTTGAGCGGCGAATGCCCTTCAATTCCCGGGTTGACCGCCATTCGGCAGCCAGGCGCGCAGCCAATCCTGCAGATGGCGGCCCTCCAGCATCCAGTCGGCTTCGACCGCCGCCTTCAGCCGGTCGCCCGCCGCGGCGGCCGCGTCCAGGTCGTGGACATGCGCCCGGATCGCGTCCACCCAGTCCTTGAACCGGTTCTTGACGCGGGTGACCGGCAGCGCGCCCTGGTAGGGCCGCACGTCGCTGCACACCACCGGATAGCCGCAGGCCCCGTATTCCAGCAGGCGCAGGTTGCTCTTGCATTCGTTGAAGAGGTTCTGCTCGAGCGGCGCCAGCGCCAGGTCGAGGTTGAGCTGGGCCAGGGCGCGGGGATAGCGTTCGATCGGCACCGGACCGTGGAATTCGCGCAGATAAGGCCGCACGGCCTCCGGCGCCATGCCGAAGAAGACCCAATCGACCTCCTGGTGCAGCGCCTTGACCACGTCGACGATCAACTCCAGGTCGCCCTGGTGGCTGATGCCCCCGGCCCAACCCACGCGCGGGCGGCCACCGGCGCGCCGGCTGCTCTGCAGGCCGCGCCACCAGCGGGGGGGCAGGCGGTTCTGCACCACGCGCAGGTCGTCGTGGAAGCCGGCGAAGGCTTCCGCGAGCGCGGGGGTGGAGACGACGAAGCGGTCCGCCAGCGCCACCGAGCGCCGCAGGTGCCGCAGCACGTCCTTGGGCATCTCGCTGCGGTGAGTGTTCTTCATCGGCAGGTTGGGCAGGTAGTCGTCGAGTTCGGCCACCATGAAGGTCGGGCGCAGGCGCCGCGTGCGCTGGATCAGCTCGATCTGCGGCTCGGTCACCTGGCGCTGCAGCACCAGCGTGTCGGGCTGCAGGCGCTCCAGTTCCTCCAGCGTGAAGTAGCGGCCGCTGAACCGCGCATCGGCGATGCCGCTCGCGTGCATGGCGCGCACGGGCTCCAGCACCCGGTAGTGGCCGCAGCCCGCGGTGTCGGCGGCCAGGGCCAGCACCACGGGCTGGGGGCGCCAGGGCAGGGGGCGTCGGTTGGCGGCGGCGTCGGTCTCGACGTCGAAGCCGGTTCCGGCCAGGGACAGGTTGGCGTTGTAGGCGCCATCGTGCGCGATGGCGGGCAGCCACTTGCGGTACATCGCATCCTGCTCGGCCATGAAGCGCGCGCGCTTGGCTTCCTGCGTGGCCGCATCGACCGACTTCTGGCTCACATTGCCCTCGTGCAGCAACACGGCATGCGGCGTCCAGACGATGAGATAGCCTGCCTGCCGCACCTTCAGGCACAGGTCCACGTCGTTGTAGGACACCTTGAACGCCTCTTCGTCGAGGCCGCCCACCGCGTCGTACACCGAGCGCCGCACCATCATGCAGGCCGCCGTCACGGCGCTGTAGTTCTGGTCCACCTCCAGGCGGTGCATGTAGCCCGGCGCATCGGCCGGCAGCCCGATGAACGGGTGCTCGGCCGGGCCGCGCAGCCCGAGCACCACGCCCGCATGCTGGATGGTGCCGTCGGCATGCAGCAGCTTCGCGCCGACGATGCCCACTTCGGGCCGCTGCGCGTGGTTGAGCAGGGCGTCCAGCCAGTCGCCGCGCAGCGTGGCGGTGTCGTTGTTCAGCAGGACGATGTATTCGCCCCGGGCCTGCTGGACGGCCGCGTTGTTGATGGCGGAATAGTTGAACGGGTGCGGGTAGCGCAGCACGCGGATGCGTGGGTCGTCCAGCGCCTGCAGCCCGTCCAGCCAGGCGCAGGCGGCGGGCTCCGTGCTCTGGTTGTCCACGAGGATGATCTCGTAGTTCTGGTAGGTCGTCTTCTCCAGCAGGGAGCTGACGCAGCGCTCCACCATCGCGAACTGGTCCTTGGTGGGGATGATGATGGAGACGGGTGGCGTCCCCGCGTGGCCGTAGCGGATGCGGTAGCGCCCGGGCAGGCTGGAATCCACGCGGGCCTCGGCGTAGCCGCGGGCATGCAGGTGCCTCGCGATCGCCTCGACCTCGGCCGGCCGGCTGGCCAGGTGCGGCAGGGCGGAGACGAGCAGGGGTTCGCTGACGTGGCCCAGGGCGCCGATGCCGTCGGCAGCGATCAGCCGCAGGATGAGGTCGAACTCCGCCGCCTCGGCGGCCCCGGGATCGAAGCCCTCCGCCTGCAGGAACGCATCGCGCCGCCACAGCCAGTGCCCGGCCATGGCCTGCGGGCATGACAGCAGCAGGTCGAGATTGAAGTCCGGGCGAAAGAGCGTGCCCCAGCCGCCGTTGCCCGCCCGCACCAGCTCGTCGGCATAGACCGCGCGGCAATCGGCCACGCCACCGGCTTCCAGCAGCAGCGTCCAGAGGCCGTAAGCGGTGAAAGTCTCCCCGGCGTCCACGATCAGCAGCCAGTCGGCGGCATGGGCGGCGATGTCCTGGTTGACCGCCGCCGGCCAGTCCGCGGACGCCGCCACCACATAGGCCACCCCCTCCTGGCTCGGGCCGGGAGATGGGGTCAGCACCACCGCCTGCAGATCCAGCCCCGGCACCCGCAGGGCCTGCAGGCTGGCCAGCGTGGCGGCCACCCGGACGCCGTCGTGCTGGGTGTCGCGCACATAGATGCGCAGGCAGAGCGGTGCGGCCGCCGCCTCCAGCGCCTGCTTCATCTGCTCCACCTGCACGGCGCTGGGCTGACGCGCGGCGAGCCAGGGCCCCACTGCGTCGAGCAGCGGCGGCTCGCCGCGGGACATGCGCTCCAGGCGGGTGCCCAGGTCGACGGTATCGAACATCCCGGGGGTATCGAGCGGGGTGACGCGGACGAATTGGTTGTTGTGCGGCCTGACCCACCCCCGTTGTCTCAGCGTGCGCCGGAAATAGGCGTAGCGTTCCCTGCCGATCTGGGCGTGGACCCGGCCGAGCTGGCTGGTCTGCTCCTGCGACACCCGCAGGCAGGAAAGCGGCGACTGCAGCAGCGCCAGGTGCCCCTGCCGCAGCAGCTGCACATGCAGGGTCATGTCGCCCAGCCAGTAGACGGGTTCGTTGTCGAGCGAGAACTGCCGGCCCGCGAGGGGCAGCACATCGGCGCGGCGCACCATGACGGTGCTGGGCTCGCCGATGAAGTTCAGGGTCCAGTCGGCCAGAACCGAGACGAGTTCCGCCCCTTCGATCAGAACGTCCTGCGTGAAGGGATGCTGGGTCGCGGCGATGTCGCCCTGCCGCTGGCCGTGCTCGTCGATGACCACCCGGCGCGTCGAAGCCAGCGAGACGTCGGGGTGCCGGTCCAGCACCTCGGCGAGGGTTCGCAGGCAGTCGGGCAGCAGGATGTCGTCGTCGTAGAGGAACTTGATGTACTCGCCGCGTGCCAGCCGGATGCACCGGCCGACGTTGCCTTCCTCGCCCAGCGGCTCGGCATTGCGGAAGTAGCGGACGGCGACGGGCGAGGACCGCAGCGCGAGGCCGCCGTCCAGGTAGGGCGCCACGGCGCGTTCCACGGCGTCGCCCCGGCTGTCGTCGCAGACCACGATCTCGAACGAGTCGAAGGCCTGCGTCAGCGCGCTCTGCAGTGCCGTGTCGAGGTACGTCGCCTTGTAGGCCGGGATGGCCACCGTGACCCGCACGGGCCGGTCGGCGTGCGCGGCGTCCTGGTCGCCTTCGGGCGGCAGCGCCCGCGGCACCAGCCAGCTGGGCTGGCTGCAGCCCGGCTCCACGGGCTTGCGCCCCACGTGCAGGACGGACCCCGGAGCGATCCCGAACTCGGAGAACGCGGCGTCGCCGAAATCGGCCAGGTCCAGCGCCTGCATGGAAAAGCCTGCCTGTCCCAGGCGCTCCAGGAAGTCGGCCTTGGCGTAAAGACGGATGTGATCGTCCTGGCCGAACCGGCGCCAGCGCTCCTCGACACGGCTCTCCTGCGGGTCCTCGTCGGTGGCGGTGGCCGTGGTCAGCAAGGGCACCATCAGGATCGCGCAGCCTCCCGGGGCCAGGACCCGGTGCAGCTCCCGCATCGCGGCCCGGTCGTCGCCAACGTGTTCCAGCACGTGCGAGCAGACGATGAGATCGAACGAGGCATCCGCGTACGCCTGCATGTTGGTGATGTCCACACGGTCGTCGGCCAGGGGCGAGTACAGATCCGCCGAGCGGTAGTTGCGGCCGCCCAGCCCGCGCAGCATGGCCGACAGCGCCGGCGCTGGCGCGATGTCCAGGATCCGCAGCGGCGGCAGGCCGGGGCGCAGCAGCTGGCGCCTAACGAAGTACGCGTACAGGCGGTCGCGGTCCGATGCCATGCAGGCGGGGCAGCTGTATTGCCGGGTGTTCAGGGTTTCGAAGTCGTCCAGCGAGAACGCCGCCTGGTGCTGCTTCAGGGACGAGGCGTAGTGGTCCGGTACGGGCAGGAAGTGCTCCACGCCGCTGCCGCAGACCGGGCAGGTGAAGGGAGCGGATGTGTCTGGTGCCATGGTGGGATGAGTGGTGCGGTGTCGCCGTCCGTCAGGCGGCTACGCGGCAGACGGAAAAGAGGGAGCCTGCAAGGTCCGGGTACTCCAGCCCGAGCTGGTACAGACCTTCTAGCTGAGGCGCGCCGAGGAGGCCGCTGGCGTGCATGGCATTGAGCTGGAAGTCGGCGAAGGGCTTGAGCATCAGCCCCCCCGAATGCAGGCTGAAGAGTCCCGCGGCCGTGATGTCCCGGTCGAGGAAGATGGATGAGCCATCCACCACGGTCAGGCTGCGGAAGTGCGGCGCGAGCAACCGCGTCATGTAACCGGCGTCGCAGCCCAGCTCCAGCGCGTGGCTTTCCGGCTCGAAATGGGGCATGAAGGTGCGCAGCGCCATCGACCTGATCGCGGCGTCCTGCGGGCGGTCGGCCGTGGTGTAGGTCGCGGCCAGACTTTCCAGGAACGTCTTTTCATCCATGGGCGGCGTGTTCTCGTGAGGGAAGGGAAGTGCCCTGCGCCATGCTCTGCTCGGTCAGCAGCTCGATCATGCTCAGGTCGAAGGTCGGAATGCCCAGGAGCGCCTGCACTTCCTGGCGCTCGGAAAAACTGTCGTCCACGAAGATCGGCCGCCCCTCGGGCGCGATGTGGGCCGACTTCCTGCCGCCGTCGGTGATGTGGATCACGGCGTCGAACAGGCCATGCAGTCTGTGCCGCCGCAGCGTCGCCCCGACGTCCGAGGCGTGCCGGGTCAGCAGCGTCACCGGCTTGCCGGCGTTGATGCACTGGAAGATCAGCTTCAGGGCGTCCAGCTGCACTTCGCCGTTCAGCAGCAGCGTGTCGTCGAGGTCGATGTACAGGCGGTCGAACGCGATGGCGTGCCGGTACCGGTTGCGCAGGCTGCGATCGAGCTCCACCACTCCGGGATTGGGCAGGATGCGAAGGTCCAGTCCTTCCTGCTCCATCAGGCTGAGCAGCGGGAAGTTGACGCCCTGTACCCGGTGGGCGGCCATGGCGCCGGCGATGCGGGGCGCCACTTCCAGCAAGGTGAGCTCGCCCGCTGCCGAGCGCTTCACCTGGAAGAACCAGGCCCCCCGCATGCCCAGCCTGGCCGAGATGGCCGCGGCCATGGCGTCGATGCCGGGCAGCTCGACCGTGACGGTGCAGTTGGAGATGCCGCTGCGCACCCGGTCCCGGCGCCGGGCATGGCAAAAGAGCAGTCCCTGCCGCAGCGAGGACAGGCAATCCACCGTGTACTCCTCGCCGGGGAGGTACTCGCACACCAGCGGATCCTGGGCGGTTCGCAGGGCGTGCGCCAGTTGCTGCGCATCGTCGGCCCGCACGGCGTTCAGCGAACCCTGGCCCCGGTCGGGCTTGACGAACACGGGAAACGCGTCGATGGCGGCAACGTCCTCGAACACCCGGGGCGTGCGGACGACCGGGGACAGGCACCGGTAGGTGGCGCGCTTGGATCGCGTCGTGGCGCAGGTCGCCTCGGACGGCGCCACGACGATGGCGGGCAGTTGCCCGCGCAGCGCGGTGAGCGCCGTCAGTGCGTCGTCGTGCGCCGGAAAGATGTAGCCGATGTCCAGCCCCCTGCAGAGCTCGGCCATGGACGATGCGAAGGCGGGATGGCTGACGTGGGGCAGCACGTGGTAGCCGGGGTAGAGATGCCGGGCGTGGTTGGAAACGTCTTCGCCCGCCGCGAACAGGCGCACGTTGCGGCAGCCCTTGAGAGCCGCGAAGATCTCCAGGCCGATTTCCGTGCCGGCCGGGAAGATGAGGATCCTGCGTTCGTGCATTGCGCTGGGGCTTGCCATGGCGTGCTGGTGGTTGGGGGGCGTCGACGCCTGCCGCGCGGCGCGGCCGGCCTAGGCGGCAGCCGCTGCCGCGCCGGCCCCGACGTCCCTGATGAGGGACGCCACCCGCTCGACCGTGCCGTCTTCCAGGGCCGGGTACATGGGCAGGCACAGGATGGAGGCGGAGGCGCGGTGCGCGTTCGGCAGGTTCTGGGCCTGGGCGGAAGGCAGCGCCTTGTACATCGGAAAGCTGCTGATGGGCGGGTGGAAGTACCGGCGCCCGTGTACCCCGTGGAGTTTCAGGTGGTCGTAGAGCGCGTCGCGCGAAATGGGGTAATTCTCGTCCACGAGAATCGGGAAGTAGGCGTGGTTGTGACGGTGGGCCCGGCTCTGGACGAGCGAAATGCCTGGAATGCCGGACAGCAGCCGCCGGTAGCGCCCGTGGATCTCGGCCCTGCGGGCGATCACCTTGTCGATGTGCTGCAGTTGCAGCAGCCCGAACGCCGCGTTGATCTCGCTCATCTTCCCGTTGATGCCCGGCGCCACCACCGTCACTTCATCGACAAAGCCGAAGTTCTTCAGATGGTCGATGCGCCGCTTGGTCCGCGCGTCAGGGCTGACGATGGCGCCGCCTTCGAAGGTATTGAAGACCTTGGTGGCGTGAAAGCTCAGCACGGACAGATCGCCATGCCGCAGCAGGCTGCCTTCCTCGTCGCAGACGCCGAAGGCATGGGCGGCGTCGTAGATCACCCGCAGGCCGTAGTTGTCGGCGATGTTCTGGATCGCGGCCACGTCGCAGGGGTGGCCATAGCAGTGCACGGGCAGGATCGCGGTGGTCTGGGGCGTGATCGCCGCCTCCACCTGGGCGGGGTCCAGGTTCAGCGTAACGGGATCGATGTCCACGAAAACGGGCTTGATGCCGTTCCAGAGCAACGAATGGGCCGTGGCCACGAAGCTGTAAGGGGTGGTGATGACCTCCCCCGTGATGCGCAGCGCCTGCAGCGCCGTCACCAGAGCGATGGTGCCGTTCGCGAAAAGGGAGATGTGCGGCAGCCCCAGATATTCCTGCAGGCGGGATTCGAGTTCCTGGTGGCACGGACCGTTGTTGGTGAGGATCTTGCGGTCCCAGATGTCCTTCAGGTACGGAAGAAACTCCTCCAGGGGCGGAAGATACGGCTGCGTGACATATACCGGGCTTTCTGGCTGCCGTTCCGACATGGAGGGATCCCTTTTCTCTCTACAGACGCCGCGAGGTCGGGCCGGCGGCGCAGCGACGGCACGGCGGTGGACTCGGAGCCCAGGGCGCAGGCGGGCGCTGCCGCCCCGCGGATCACGCCCGGCTTCCGTACTGGGCCCCGGGCGCCCACTGCCAGCGATGGCTGGCGCCACCCGTGGAGCTTAAGCGCGATCCGCCCGGCCGCTTACTTCAGCAGCGACAGCACGCCCTGCGGAATCTGGTTGGCCTGGGCGACCATGGCCGTGCCGGCCTGCTGCAGGATCTGCGCGCGCGACAGGTTGGCGGTTTCCGAGGCGAAGTCGGCGTCTTGAATACGGCCGCGCGAGGCGGACATGTTCTCGGACGAGGTGTTCAGGTTGGCGATGGTGGTCTCGAAGCGCGACTGTAAGGCGCCGAAGCTGGCCCGCTGCCCGTTCACCGCCGCCAGGGCCGAGTCGATCACCTTGAGGGCGCGCGTCGCGCCTTCGGCGGTGGAGACGTCGATGGTGTTCACGGCCTTCTGGGTGGAGGCCGTGGCCGTGGCCGTCGTCATAGTGTCGCCGGTGCCGGCCACGGTGTAGCCCTTGTCGGAGCTGTATTCCACCGTGCCGCGCGAGGCCACCGTGACCCCTGCGGCTGCGGTAGTGGGGCCGGTGAAAGTGAGTGTGTTTGTGCTCGACGACAGCGTTGCCGACGCATCCTGCGAACCCAGGGTGATGCTGCCGGCGCTGCCCGCGCCGTTGGCGATGTTGATGTCCTTGCCACTTTCGTTGGTCAGGATCAGGCCATCGTTGTTGCTGTTGAGCTTGGCAGTGATGCCGGTCTGGGACGCAGAGTCGTTGATGGCCTTCATGGCATCGGCCAGGCCGGCCGGGGTGTTGGCCGCCGGCACGTTGAAGGTCACATTGGTGGCCGTGGCGTTGTCGCCCTGGATCGCCAGGCTGAAGGAGCCGGCTGCGCCGAACTTCAGTTCGGACACGTTGCGGGCCACCGCCGTGACGCCAGTAGCGTCCGACGCTGCGTTCACGGCAGAGGCGATGTCGGCGGCGGTGCCCGAGGCGGCTACGTTGATCACCTTGGTCTGCAGGCCAGCGATGGTGATGGTGCCCGAGGCGGCACCGGCGGAGCCGGCGGTGGCGCCGGTGGTGGCCGCGCTGCTGGCCGAGGCCGTCAGGTTCACACCGTAGTTGGAGGTGCGGAAGTTGCCGGTGGTGGCGGTGATCGTCTGGTTGGCGTTGGCGCCGACCTGGAAGGTGGCCGAGCCGAAGGAGCCGTCGAGCAGCTTCTGGCCATTGAATTCGGTGGTGAGCGAGATGCGGTCGAGTTCCGACAGCAGCTGGCCGACTTCGGCCTGGATGGCCTTGCGGTCGCTGGCGCTATTGGTGGCATTGGCCGACTGCACGGACAGCTCGCGCACCCGCTGCAGGATGTTGCCGGAACCCGCCAGGGCGCCTTCGGCCACCTGGGACAGCGAGATACCGTCGTTCGCATTGCGAACAGCCTGGTTCAGACCCCGGATCTGCGCCGTGAAACGCTCCGAGATGGCCAGGCCGGCGGCATCGTCCTTGGCGCTGTTGATGCGCAGGCCCGAGGACAGGCGCTGGATCGAGGTGTTGAGGGACGCCTGGCTGGTGCCCAGGTTGCGCTGGGCGGTCAGGGAGCTGATGTTGGTGTTGATGGTCGAGGCCATGGTGGAACTCCTGGATGGCGGGAAACAATGAAGATTTCTGCCGGTTCAAGCATCACCCCCTCCGGCGTCTTTATGGGAACGATGGAAGGATTCTGTCCAGCGGGAGCGAAGGCGTTGGCCCGATAAGACGCAGAAAAACCGCTCAATCCCTGCGTTTGTTCCTAAAGTTTTCCAAAGACCGCCCGAAAACCATCTCAACGGGACGTGCGAACACGGAGCAACAGTTGGCAAGCCCGCCGTTCAACAGAGGCCCCTGGCGCTGTGAACCCTGCGGCCAGAAGGTTCTGGGCCCAGTTGGCGGTAACGCCAGATCAGTCAGTTCTTTTCAGGAGATTTGCAAATGGCATCCACCATCAACACCAACCTCGCTTCGATGACGGCCCAGCGCAACCTGGGCCTGAGCCAGGCATCGCTCAACACCTCCATCCAGCGCCTGTCGTCGGGGCTGCGCATCAACAGCGCCAAGGACGACGCCGCCGGCCTGGCGATCTCGGAGCGCTTCACCTCCCAGATCCGCGGCCTGAACCAGGCCGTGCGCAACGCCAACGACGGCATCTCGCTGGCGCAAACGGCCGAAGGCGCTCTCAAGAGCTCCGGCGACATCCTGCAGCGGGTGCGCGAGCTGTCCGTGCAGTCGGCCAACGCCACCAACAGCGCCGGTGACCGCAAGGCCATCCAGGCCGAAGTCGGCCAGCTGCTGTCGGAAATGGACCGTATCGCCGGCACCACCGAATTCAACGGCCAGAAGCTGCTCGACGGCTCCTTCGGCTCGGCCACCTTCCAGGTCGGCGCCAACGCCAACCAGACGATCACCGCCACCACCGGCAACTTCCGCACCTCCAACTACGGTGTGAACCTGACGGCCTCGGCCACCGGCGCGGCCACCACCGGCGCCACTGCCGGCTCCGCCGGTGCCGCAGGAGGCAACATCACCATCGCTGGTTTGCAGACTAAGACCATCGCCGTGGCAGCTTCGGGCACGGCCGCGGATATCGCCTCTGCCGTGAATGCCGCCTCCGACACGACCGGCGTTACGGCCGCAGCCCGTAACGTCTCCGAGCTAAAGTTCACCACGGCTGGCTCGTACAGCTTGGCAGTCAAAGGCGACAACAGCACGGCTGCTAATGTGACATTCAACGTCAGTGCCAACAATACGCCCGCTGGCTTGTCGGACGCTATGAAGGCCATAAATGACGCTGCGTCGCAGACGGGTATTACTGCGAAGCTGAACAGCAGCAACAACGGCCTGATCCTGACCAACGAGAGCGGGAAGGACATCAATATTGCCAATAACTCCGCAGGTGCTAACAACATCACCTTGGCGTCGCAAGATGCAGTGTCCACGCTCAGCTCTGACACGTTGGCCTTCACGTCCGCTACGACCGCCGCCACGGGCGAGACGGTCGCCTCCCGCGGTACGGTGGAGTACAGCTCAGACAAGGGCTATACGGTGTCGGGCACTGGCGGCACGATGACGACGACCGCAGCCACCGCTTCCACCCAGAAGGCCGTCAACACCATCGACGTCTCCACCGTGGACGGCGCCACCCGCGCCCTGAAGATCATCGACTCGGCCCTGGCGGCGGTGAACGGCCAGCGTGCCAGCTTCGGTGCCCTGCAGTCGCGCTTCGAGACCACGGTGAACAACCTGCAGAGCACGGCCGAGAACATGTCCGCCTCGCGCGGCCGTATTCAAGACGCCGACTTCGCCTCGGAAACCGCCAACCTGTCGCGCTCGCAGATCCTGCAGCAGGCCGGCACGGCCATGGTCGCCCAGGCCAACCAGCTGCCCCAGGGCGTGCTGTCCCTGCTGCGTTAATCGAAGCAGCGCCTCCAGGCGCGGCGGGCCCCGGCGGTCCGCCCGCCTGTCCGAAGCGGTGGCGATGCGTTCGCCACCGCTTTGTCGCTGGTGCCGGCGCGGCAGTAGCCGCCGGATTGGGTGGATTCTTCCGGTCTTATCGGCCCGATGCGGTGATCGGCGTGCTTCCATAATCTGCGTTGATGCAAATTGATGCGCTGAGAGGAAACGGACCATGGCTAGCTTTTCATCCCTGGGAATCGGTCTCGGTGGCAACGTCGACATCAATGCGCTGATCAAGTCATCGGTCGACGCGGTCAAGCTGCCCATCACCAAGACGGGCGGCCTGCAGCAGCAGGCGGCTCTCACCAAGGCCAAGGTGTCGGCCTTCGGGCAGTTCAAATCCATGGTGTCCACCCTGTCTGACTCCCTGGGCAAGCTCACCAGCGTCACCGGCTGGAACGGCGTGAGCGCCACGTCCTCCAAGAGCGACCAGGTCTCGGTCACCGCGGTCGGCGGCGCCTCGCCCACGTCCTTTTCGGTGCAGGTGCAGAACCTGGCCAAGGCGCAATCGTCCATCTCGGCCTCGCTGCAGCCCGCCAAGGACCCGGTGGGCGCCGGCACGCTCAAGCTCGAAGTCGGCACCTGGGCCGGCACCCCCAAGACCTTCACGGCCGGCACGGCCGAGGCGGTGAACATCGACGTGTCGGCCACCGACACCCTGGCGGACATCGCCGGCAAGATCAATGGCTCGGGCGCCAACGTCACCGCGACCATCCTCAACGACGCGAACGGCGAGCGGCTGATGCTGCGCAGCAAGACCACGGGCGAAGCGGCCGGCTACCAGCTGTCGGTGACCGATGCCGATGGCACGCAGGGCGACAGCACCGGCCTGTCGCGACTGGTCACGGGCTCGACCACGGAGTTTGCCCTGAACGCCAACGCCACGGTCAACGGCATCGCCGTGACTTCGGCCACCGACGTGTTCGCCGACACCGTGGCCGGCGTGACCTTCACCGCCAAGTCGACCACCACCGACCCGATCACCATCACCGTGGCCAAGGACAATTCCGCCGTGAAGGCCAACGTGCAGGCGTTCGTCACCGCGTACAACGCCCTCAACAGCGCGCTGAACGACGCCACCGCCTACGACCAGTCCACCAAGAGCGGCGCGCTGCTGCAGGGCGACTCGTCCGCCATCACGCTGCAGAACACGCTGCGCATGGCGCTGCAGAGCGTCATCGGCAACGGCGCGCTGCGCAACCTGTCGGACATCGGCGTGGTGGTCGATGGCGGCTCCGGCAACGTCACGCCCAACGGCAGCCTGCGGCTGGACACCACCAAGTTCGACAAGGCGATGGCCGACCCGGACGCGGTCAAGGCGTTCTTCCGCGGCCCCGACGACGGCACGCAGACCGACGGCTTCGCCGAGAAATTCAAGGCCGTGACGACCAAGCTGCTGGACAGCGGCGGCTTCTTCGCCACCAAGGCCAAGACCTACGACGACGCGCTCAAGCGCAACGCGCAGGACACCGAAACCATCACCGACCGCGCCGACCGGATGCAGAAGAACCTGACCGACCGCTACACCGCGCTGGACACCAAGATGGCCGGGCTGAACGCGCTCAACAGCTACATCAGCCAGCAGGTCACCACCTGGAACAAGTCAAGCTGAAAGGCTTCAGTTTTTCGGCCGAGCGCCGATAAACGGAATAACCAGTCCAGGAAAGAAGCCCGCCATGTTCAGCGCCTCCCCCCGTGCCGCCTCCGCCTACCAGCGCATCAACGTCGAGACCAGCATGCACACCATCGACCAGCACCAGCTGGTCAGCCTGCTGTATGCCGGCGTGCTTAATTCCATCGCCACCGCCCGCGGCGCCATGGCCCGGGGCGACGTCGCCGGCAAGTGCAACGGCATCAGCCGCGCCGTGCGCATCCTGGAGGAAGGGCTGCGCACCGCGCTCGACCGGGAAGCCGGCGGCACGCTGGCCAGCAACCTGGACGCGCTGTACGACTACGCCCTGCGCCGGCTCATCCTGGCCAATGCACGCAACGACGACGCCCTGCTGGCCGAGGTGGCCCAGCTGATCGAGCCGCTGGCCCAGGGCTGGAACGAGATGAAGAAAGCCGGCCTGGCGAACGCCAAGGCCGCCAACGACCCCGCGCAGACCGTGATGGCGGAGGCCTGAGAAATGCCTGAAATGTTGATCGACTACTACAAAGCCATCGAAGACAGCAGCGCCAAGATGCTGGAAGCCGCCAAGATGAAGGACTGGGACGGCGTCGTCCGCTACGAAGGCACCTGCGCCGTGCTGATCGAGCGCCTGCGCTACGAGGCGCAAGCCCAGGAACTGCTGCCCGAGCACCGCCGCGAGAAGACCCGCATCATGCAGCGCATCCTGCGCAACGACGCGGAGATCCGCTGCCTGGCCGAGCCCTGGCTGTCGCAGTTCGAGCATCTGTTCGAACGCCAGCCGGTGGTGATGCACTGACGGCCGCCGCCGTCCACCACCCTATCGCCCCGGGCCCGACGCCCCGGCGGCAAGGAGGGCGAAAACGCCTCGCCCTATGACAGGGGCGAGGCGTTTCGACTTTCGGGGGGTGGGAGTGCGGGAAGGCCCGCCGGGCGGGCAGGCGCCCTGCCAGGCAGCGGCAGGCCGCGGTTTCAGGGTCGAATCAGGCGCTGGCGCCCATGAATGAAGCGCGTGCAGCTATGAAAAATATAGCAAAAGGCCGTGTCGCCGCTGGGGCGGTCACACCTGCATGTTCATGATGTCGCTGTAGGCCTGCACCATGCGGTTGCGCACATGCAGCGTGGCCTGGAAGCCCACCTGCGCCTTCTGCATGGCGACCATGGTTTCCTCGATGCTCACGTTGGGGTTCTCGAACTGCACTTCCCGCTGCAGGTCGCTCGAGCGGTTCTGCGCCGCGCTCACCGACTGCAGGGCGCCCTTGAGCGCGTTCGAGAAGCCCACGTCCTGGGCCGCGCCTTCCTGCGGCGCCGTGATGCGCCGGGCCAGGCCGGTGCCGGACAGCGGGGCGGTGCCGGGGGAGATGCGAAGGTCCATGGCGATGTGCTCGGGAAGGTGGCGGGGAGGTCGGCTCGCGGCGAAGGTGCTTTGAGAATGGGGTGATCGTAGGCGGGCGGCGCCGGCCCATCGTGCGGAAATGATGGCCAAAGGCGCGCTTTATCCAGCGAACGTGGGGCAGGGGGGTGCCGAATAATCGCCACACCGCCAGAGCCCCGCCCTGGACTGACATACTGGAAAGCACGATGTCCGCAGTCGCCGAACTCCCTCAACTCCCATCCGCCGGCACCCCTTCGTGGATGCAGCGCCTGGCCGGTCTCGACCGGTCGGCACGGCTGCGCCTGGGCCTGGGGCTGGTGTTGCTCGTGGGCGGCGTGCTGGCGGCGGTGGTGTTCAGCCGCCAGCCCGACTACCGGGTGCTGTTTTCCAACCTGAGCGACAAGGACGGCGGCGCCATCGTGGCGCAGCTGTCCACCATGAACGTGCCCTACAAGTACGCCGAGGGCGGTGGCGCCATCATGATTCCGGCCGAGCGCGTGCACGACGTGCGCCTGCGCCTCGCCACCCAGGGCCTGCCCAAGGGTTCGGTCACCGGCTTCGAGCTGATGGAGACCAGCCGCTTCGGCGTGACGCAGTTCCAGGAGCGGCTGAACTTCCAGCGCGGCCTGGAAGGCGAGCTGACCCGCTCGATCCAGGCGCTGTCGTCCATCCAGAGCGCCCGCGTGCACCTGGCGCTGCCGAACCAGAACGGCTTCTTTCGCGAACAGCAAAAGCCTTCCGCCTCGGTGCTGGTGAGCCTCTACCCCGGCCGCTTCCTGGACCGCACCCAGCTCGCGGGCATCGTGCACCTGGTCTCGTCCAGCGTGCCCGAGATGGCGCCCAGCGCCGTCAGCGTGCTGGACGACAGCGGCAAGCTGCTGTCGCAGTCGCCCGATTCCGCCGCCGGCGCCGCCGCGGACGGCCAGCAGCTGAGCTACGTCCAGCAGATCGAGCAGCAATACACCCGCCGCATCCTGGACATCCTCGAGCCGGTGGTGGGCAAGAACAACGTGAAGGCGCAGGTCACGGCCGACGTGGACTTCAGCCAGACCGAATCGACCTCCGAGCAGCACCGCCCCAACCAGACGCCCGACAGCAGCGCCGTGCGCAGCCAGCAGGTGGTGGAGAGCTCCGGCCAGGCGCCGGGCTCGCAGCTGCCCACCGGCGTGCCGGGCGCCGTCACCAACCAGCCGCCCCAGGGCGCGACGGCGCCCGTCAACGGCGCCAATCCGGCGCCCGTCGCCGCGGGACAGCAAACCGGCCAGCCCGCCCAGACCAAGCGCGAGTCGGTGACCAATTACGAAGTGGACAAGACCACCCGCGTCACGCGCGGCGGCAGCGGCGCCATCAAGCGGGTGAGCGCGGCCGTGGTCGTCAACTACCAGCCGGCCGGGGAGGGCGACGGCAAGTCGGCCCCCGGCGGCAAGGCCCTGACCCCGCAGCAGCTGGAGCAGATGACCGCACTGGTGCGCGAGACCATCGGCTTCAACAAGGAGCGCGGCGACTCGGTCAACCTGATGAATACACCGTTCCTGGTGGACGCCACGACGGCGGTGGACCTGCCGCTCTGGAAGCAGCCCGAAATGATCGAGCTGGCCAGGAGCCTGGGCTGGCCGGTGGGCATGTCGCTGTTCGCCGCGCTGATCTTGCTGGGCCTGGTACGCCCCGCCATCAAGGGCCTGAACGCGCCGAAGACGGCGCCCGCCCTCGCCGGCGCGCCCAGCCAGGCGGTGCAGCTGGACGCGATCGAGTCCGAGGCGCTGGAGCGCCCGGCGCTGCCCGCCCCCACGCCCGTGCCCACGCCGGTGCGCCTGGAAAACGTGCCCGCCACGCCCGAGCAGCTGCGCCTGGACGACGCCCGCGCGCTGGCCAAGGAAAACCCGGTCGCCGTGGCCAACATCATCAAAACCTGGGTCAACGGCGAATGACGCGCCGCCACCCCGAGCGAGCCCCCCATGGATGAGCAAGGACTGAACGACGCCGCGATCATGCTGATGTCGCTGGGCGAGGAAGAGGCGGCCGAGGTCTTCAAGCACCTGTCGCCCAAGGAAGTGCAGAAGCTGGGCGAAACCATCGCCCGCATGAAGTCGGTGTCGCGCGAGAAGGTGGACGCGGTCATCAACCGGTTCTCCAATGACGCGGCGGCGCAGAGCCTGCTGGTGTCGGACACCGGCAACTACGTGCGCTCGGTGCTCAAGCGCGCCCTGGGCGACGACAAGGCCGCGCTGCTGATCGACCGCATCCTGCAGGGCGGCGACGTGTCGGGCATCGAAAGCCTGAAGTGGATGGATCCGCTCTCGGTGGCCGAGCTGCTGCGCAACGAGCATCCGCAGATCGTCGCGGCCATCCTCGTGCACCTGGACCCGGACCAGTCCTCCGCCATCCTCATGCAGCTGAGCGATCGCCAGCGCGGGGAAGTGCTGCTGCGCATCGCCACGCTCGAGGGCATCCAGCCCACCGCGCTCAAGGACCTGAACGAAGTGCTGTTCAAGGTGCTGGCCGGCGGCGACAAGATCCGCAAGAGTTCGCTGGGCGGCGTGAAGTCGGCCGCCGAGATCATCAACCTGCTGGGCTCGGGCATGGATGCGACGGTGCTCGAGTCCATCCGCGGCTACGACCCCGACCTGGCGCAGAAGATCATGGACAAGATGTTCGTGTTCGACGACGTCATGAAGCTCGACGACCGCGCCATCCAGACCGTGCTGCGCGAGGTGGCGTCCGAGACGCTGGTGGTGGCGCTGAAGGGCGCGCAGCCCGAGCTGCGCGAGAAGTTCCTCTCCAACATGTCCTCCCGCGCCGCCGATGCGATGCGCGAAGACCTGGAATCGCGCGGTCCGATGCGGCTGTCGGAAGTCGAGGCGCAGCAAAAGGAAATCCTGAAGACGGTGCGCCGCCTGTCCGAGGAAGGCCAGATCGTGATGGGCGGCGGTGGCGATGACGCACTCATATAACCGGCACTACTCGCGCTTCATCCCGAGCGAGGAGGTCGCGGGCGCCACGCCCTGGCAGTTCGGCGCGGTGAACGCCGCCGGGCTGATTCCGCCCCCCTCGCCGGTGGACCCGGCGCAGGCCGATGCCCCGCCGCCGCCGGTCGTCATCGACGAGTCGGAACACCTCGCCCTGCTGGAGCAGGCCTGCGCCCAGGCCCATGCCCACGGCGTGGAGCAGGGCCGCGCCGAGGCCGCGCTGGAGTGGCAGCAGCGCATGGACGACTACATCGCCGGCCAGGGCCGCGACGCCGCCGAGCGGCTGGACCAACTGGCCCGCTCGGCCCTGGCCAGCCTCGACGGACTGCAGCAGGGCATGGCGCAGGAGTTGCTGGCGCTGGCCTGCGACCTGGCCCGCCAGGTGGTGCGCCGCGAGCTGGCCACCGACCGCGAGGCCGTGCTGCCCGTGGTGCGCGAGGCGCTCGGCCTCCTGGTGGGCGAGGGCCGGCCGGCCACGGTGCGCCTGAGCCCGCAGGACTGGGCGCTGCTGGAGCAACCGCTGCGCGAGGAATTCGCAGGCGCCAAGGTGCATTGGGTCGCCGATGCGAACGTGCAGCCGGGCGACTGCCTGGTGGAGTCGGCCGGCACCGTGGTCGACGGCTCGCTGGACAAGCGCTGGCAGCGGGCCGTCGCTGCCCTGGGCCTGGAGTCGGCCTGGCAGGCCCCGGCGGCGGACGCGCCCGAGGACACCGCCACCCCGGGAGCGCGCGATGCCGCATGACGCCGCCGCCTGGACACGCTTCATGGCCGATGCCCGCGCCCGCGTGGCCGCCCCCGCGCCGCTGGAAAGCCGCGGCACCCTGACCCGGCTGACCGGCCTGGTGCTGGAGGCCGCCGGCATCCGCGTTCCGGTGGGCTCGCAGTGCCTGGTGCAGATGCCGTCCCACGCCCCGGTGCTGGCCGAGGTGGTGGGGTTTTCCGCCGACAAGGCCTTTCTCATGCCGGCGGGCGACATCCACGGCCTGTCGAGCGGCGCCAGCGTGACGCCCGCCGCGCCCTTCGTGCCGGCGCCGCGCCTGGGCGCGCCGGAAGGCGACGAGCCGGGCGCCGCCACGGCCGCTGCCGGCGTCGGCATGCTGCGGCTGCCCATGGGCGACGGGCTGCTGGGCCGGGTGATCGATTCGCAGGGCATTCCGCTGGACCATGCCGGGCCGCTCACGGCCGTCACGTCCGAGCCCATGGACCGCCGGCCCATCAACGCGATGGACCGCGACCCGGTGCGCGAGACGCTGGACACCGGCGTGCGCGCCATCAACACCCTGCTGACGGTGGGGCGCGGCCAGCGGCTGGGCCTTTTCGCCGGCTCCGGCGTGGGCAAGAGCGTGCTGCTGGGCATGATGGCCCGCTACACCCAGGCCGACGTGATCGTCGTGGGCCTGATCGGCGAACGGGGCCGCGAGGTCAAGGAATTCGTCGAAGACATCCTGGGCGCGGGCGACCGCAGCCGCGCCGTGGTGGTGGCCGCGCCCGCCGACGCACCGCCCCTTTTGCGCATGCAGGGCGCGGCCTATGCCACCGCCATCGCCGAGCACTTCCGCGACAAGGGCCAGCATGTGCTGCTGCTGATGGATTCGCTCACCCGCTACGCCATGGCCCAGCGCGAGATCGCGCTCGCCATCGGCGAGCCGCCGGCCACCAAGGGCTACCCGCCCAGCTGCTTTGCCAAGCTGCCCGCGCTGGTCGAGCGCAGCGGCAACGGCCTGCACGGCCTGGGCTCGATCACCGCCTTCTACACCGTGCTGTCGGAAGGCGACGACCAGCAGGACCCGATCGCCGACTCGGCCCGCGCCATCCTGGACGGCCACATCGTGCTGTCGCGCGCCCTGGCCGAAACCGGCCACTTCCCGGCCATCGACATCGAGCAGTCGGCCTCGCGGGTCATGCACAACGTGGTCTCGCGCGAGCACTTCGACATGGCGCGCCGCTTTCGCGCCGTGTATTCGCGCTACCAGAAGAGCCGTGACCTGATCCAGGTGGGCGCCTACATGAGCGGCTCCGACCCGCAGCTCGACGAAGCCATCCGGCTGCAGCCGGCCATGGCCGACTTCCTGCAGCAGGACATGTTCGAGGCCGCATCGCTGGACCAGAGCCTGACGGCCATGGCCGGCGTGCTGGGCCAGTGAGCACGCCGCCGCCGCCATCCTCCGCGCCATCGCCATGTCGTCCCTCAAAGCCTTCCAGATCGCCGTCGAGATGGCCGAGCGCCAGCGCGACGCCGCCCGCCAGGCGGTGCAGGACGTGGAGCGTGCCCACCAAGCGGCCCGGCAGCAGCTCGACCAGCTGGAAGGCTATGCCGCCGAGACCCAGAGCCGCTGGGGCTTGAGCGCGGATGCCGCCGTCAAGCCGGAAGTGATGTACCACCACTACCAGTTCATGGACCGGCTGTCGCACGCCATCGGCATGCAGGGCGGGGTGATCGAGGGCCATGCCGGCCGCGCCCAGGCCGCCGCGCAGGCATTGCTGCAGGCCGAGCTGCGGCTGGCAAGCCTGAAGAAGGTGCTGGAAAAGCGCCAGCGCGACATCGATCTGGTGCAGACGCGGCGCGAGCAGAAGGAAACCGACGAGCGGGCTGCGATCCAGTCCGCGCGTGCCGAAAACCGCCCCTCGGGGCAGGAGTCTTGACGATGGAAGCCACCCGCAGCAGCAGCCCCTCCGCGCACACCGGCGCGGCCCAGCGCACCAAGGCGCATGAAGCCCAGGGCACCCGCGTCCCGGGCAAGATGGCCGAAGCCGGCGCCGGGCAGGCGCCGCAGGACGGGTTTTCGCTGCTGCTGGCGGCGCTGGGCGATGGCGCGGGTGCCGGCCTGGGCGCGAGCGACGAGGGCATGGAGGTGCTGGCGCAGGAGGGTGACCCGGCGACCGCGCTGTCCGCGCTCGGGGTCGATCCGTCCCTGCTGCCGTCCCTCCCGCCTGGCGTGGCGCCGACCTGTGCCGCGTTGTCGCCGGCCGATGCCGCGACGCTGGCCGCGCTGGCGGGGGCCGCCGGCATGCTAGGCACTGCGACCGGCACTGATGCGACCGAGGCGCGCCAGGGCCTGCCGTCCGTCTCGCTCGCGGAAGGCCGTTTCGGCTCCGGAGCCATGAGCGGATCGGACGCGCTCTGGTCGCGCGGCGCGGGCAAGGCCGGCGTGGAAAGCCTGGTCGGCCAGACCGCCATGCTGGACGGTGCCGCCGAAGCCGCCGCCGTCAACGGCGCGCCGGGCGCGGCCGGGGGCGTCGCTGCCCCGATGCGCGGCGTGGGCGGGCGTTTCCAGGCCGCATGGGCCGCGGCGGGCTTCGGGGCAGGCGCCGCGGATGCGGCCGCGGCACCGGGTGCCGCCGCGCTGCGCGCCGGGGCCGCCGACTCCGCCAGGGTCTCCATGCCGGACGCCGCCGCGCTGGCTGCCGCCGCCAACACGGTGCCGCTGGCAGGCGCCGCGGATCATCGGGATGCCGCCGTCCCGGCGGGTGGCGCCGGCTCGCAGCGGCCCGCGGGTGAAACCCTGGGCGCTCTGCCGGCCGGGCTGTTCATGACGCAGCCCGATACCGCCGCTGCCGCCGACGGCCGGTCGTCGTCCGGCCGGGGCACGGACGGCTTCTCGAGCACGGCCGCCGGGGCGGCCGGCGCAGCCCAGGGCGAAGCCACCCGCGAGCTGAGCGGCGCCGACGCGTTCGCGGCCGAGCTGTCCGGCGCATCGGCCGACGCCGCCCAGCGCGCGGCGGAAGATGCCCTGGCCGAGCAGGTCGCCTATTGGGTGCACCAGAACACCCAGAACGCGGAACTGACCCTGGACCGCGACGGCCAGCCGGTGCAGGTCACCGTGTCGCTCTCGGGCAGCGAAGCCCACATCGCCTTCCGCAGCGACCAGGCCGGCACCCGCGACCTGCTCGACGGCAGCGTGGCCCAGCTGCGCGAGCTGCTGCAGGCCGAGGGGCTGCAGCTGACGGGCGTGACGGTGGGCGACTCCGGCTCATCAGGCGCGCGGGACGGTGGCGGCTCGGGCGCGGGCGGCGACCGCCCGCGCCCGGGCATGCGCCAGGCCATGGTGCAGGCGAGCGCGCCAGCGGGCGCAGCCGGCCGCGCCCGCCAGGCTGGCGGCGAGCGGGCGGTGGACATCTTCGTTTGAGCGCAGGCGGCCCCGCCGGCGTGGCACGTGGCGCGCCCGGGCTGCAGCCGGCCGAATGCGCCTGGAAGGCTCGCCGCACGGACGGGGAGCGGGGCGAAAGCGCCGCTTTTGGGCTTTTATTCTGGCTATCATGGCCCGCGCCCCTGTCCAATAATCGGTCTTGACGCAGCCCGTGCGCCCTTCGCCCGGGTGCCGCCGCCGCCCCGCTGATCCGCACCCGTTGCGCGAAGGAACCTCCACGTGTCCGCCTCCCCCGCCGCCGCTCCCGCTGCTCCTGCCAAGAGCAAGAAGATGGTCATCATTCTCGCCGTCGTCGTGCTGCTGGTCGCAGTGGGCGGCGCCGCGGCGTGGTTCATGCTGTCCAAGCGCCATGCCGCCGCCGACGAGGAGGGCGGCGAAGCGCACGCGGAGCAGGCCCAGGCGGCATCGCCCAAGACACCGCCCACGTTCCTTCCGCTGGACAACATGGTGGTCAACCTGGCGGACCCGGGCGGCGACCGGTTCGCGCAGATCGGTATCACCCTGGAGCTGGCCGACGCGAAGACCGAGGCATCGGTCAAGCAGTACCTGCCCAGCATCCGCAGCGCCATCCTGCTGCTGGTGTCGCAACGCACCTCGGAGGAACTGCTGTCGCGCGATGGCAAGGAAAAGCTGGCGGTGGACGTGCGCCGGGAAGTGTCCAAGCCGCTGGGCTTCACCGTGCCCAAGCCGCGCAAGGCACCCGTCGCCCGCGACGCCGAGGACGGCGACGACGAGCCGCCACCACGCCCACGCCCGGACACCAACCCGGTGCGGGCGGTGCTCTTTTCCAGTTTCATCATCCAGTGAGCCGGGCGGGAGACGCAAGCCATGAGTGATTCATTTCTGTCGCAGGAAGAGGTCGATGCCCTTCTGGAAGGCGTCACCGGCGAAAGCCAGAAGACGGCCCAGGAGGAGATCGATGCCGGCGCGGTCCGCAACTACGATATCTCCAGCCAGGAGCGCATCGTCCGCGGCCGCATGCCGACGATGGAAATCGTCAACGAGCGGTTCGCGCGCAACTTCCGCATCGGCCTCTTCAACTTCATCCGCCGCAGCCCCGAGATCTCGGTGGGCACGGTGGCCGTGCAGCGCTACAGCGCCTTCCTGCGCGAACTGGCGGTGCCCACCAACTTCAACATCGTCGCCATCCGGCCCCTGCGCGGCAGTGGGCTGATCGTGTGCGAGCCCTCGCTGGTCTTCGGCATCATCGACACGCTCTACGGCGGCGTCGGCAAGTTCCAGACCCGTATCGAAGGGCGCGACTTCTCCCCCACCGAGCAGCGCGTGATCAACCGCCTGGTGGACGTGATCTGCGCCGAATACAAGAAGGCCTGGCACGGCATCTACCCGCTGGAGCTGGAGTACCAGCGCTCGGAGATGCAGCCGCAGTTCGCCAACATCGCCACGCCCAGCGAAATCGTGGTGTCCACCGCGTTCCAGCTGGAGATCGGCGATCTGTCGGGCGCCATCCACATCTGCATGCCCTACGCCACGCTGGAGCCGATCCGCGACGTGCTGTATTCGTCCACGCAGGGCGACTCCATCGAGGTGGACCGCCGCTGGGTGCGGGTGCTCACGCGGGAGATCCAGGCCGCCGAGGTGACGCTGGTGGCCGAGCTGGCGCGCGCCGACGCGACGGTGGAGCAGCTGCTGGCCATGAAGCCGGGCGACTTCATCGAACTGGACCGCGAACCCCGCATCCGCGCCTCGATCGGCGGCGTGCCGATTTTTGAATGCCAGTACGGAACGCACAACTCCAAGTACGCGATCCGCATTGAAGAATGTCTGCGCAGCTCCGACGCGAGCTGGCTGGGAGAAAAAGATGTCCTCTGAAGACAACAAGGAAAGCGGCGACGATCCGTTCGCCGGTTGGGCCGAAGCGCTCGAAGAGCAGAAGACGGCCGATGCCGGCGCAGGCGATGCCGAACAGGGCGGCCCGCTGGCGGGCGAGCCGGTGCGGCCGTTCTCGTCGTCCGGCAACGACGCGCCGGTCAACGACATCAACATGGTGCTGGACATCCCCGTCCAGCTGTCGGTCGAGCTGGGCCGCACCAAGGTGCCGATCAAGTACATCCTGCAGCTGGCCCAGGGTTCGGTGGTGGAGCTGGACGCGCTGGCCGGCGAGCCGATGGACGTGCTGGTCAACGGCTACCTCATCGCCCAGGGCGAAGTGGTGGTGGTGAACGACAAGTTCGGCATCCGCCTCACCGATGTGGTCACCCCCTCGGAGCGCCTGCGCCGTGTCAGCCGGGGATAGCGGCAGCATGACGCAGACGCTGCTGGTGGTGGTGCTGTTCGTCGCCGCCGTGGCCACGCTGCCGTGGCTGGTGCGGCGGCTGCAGCAGCGCAACGCCGCACGCGTCTCGGGCGCAGCGGGCATGGCCGCGTCGCGCGTGCTCTCGGCCGTGGCCGTGGGCCCGCAGCAGCGCGTGGTGACCGTGGAAGTCGGGCCCGACCACCAGCGCACGGTGCTGGTGCTGGGCGTGACGGCCCAGCAGATCAACTGCCTGCACGTGCTGGCGGCGCCTTCGCCTGTACACCCCACGGTCCCTGCCGCCGCGCCGCAGCCCGGCTTCGCCGGTGCGATGGCCGCCGCCTCGGCGCGGCAGGAAGCGGGCGCGCACCATGGCTGAATCGCGCCGCTGCCGCCGTGCCCTGGCCTGTGTGGCGCTGGGCGCCGGCCTCGTCGCGGCACCCGCGGCCTTCGCGCAGAACGCGGGCACCCTGCCGGTGCTGATCGGCTCGGGGGCTGGCAACAACAGCTATTCGGTGCCGATCCAGACGCTGCTGTTCTTCACCGCGCTCTCGTTCCTGCCGGCGGTGCTGCTGATGATGACGGGCTTCACCCGCATCGTCATCGTGCTGTCGCTGCTGCGCCAGGCGCTGGGCACGCAGTCGGCGCCGCCCAACCAGGTGATCGTCGGGCTGTCGCTCTTTCTCACCTTCTTCGTCATGGGGCCGACGTTCGACCGCGTGTACCAGGAGGCGTACGTGCCCTACACGACCAACGCCATCACCTTCGAGCAGGCGCTGGAGCGGGGCGAGGCGCCGATGCGCGCCTTCATGCTCAAGCAGACGCGGCAGTCCGACTTCGCGCTGTTCTCGCGCCTAGCCAAGCTGCCGGCCGAGACCACGGCGGAAACCGCCCCGCTGCGGGTGCTGGTGCCGGCCTTCGTCACCAGCGAGCTGAAGTCGGCCTTCCAGATCGGCTTCATGATCTTCATCCCGTTCCTGGTGATCGACATGGTGGTGTCTTCCATCCTCATGTCGCTGGGCATGATGATGCTTTCGCCGGTGCTGGTCGCGCTGCCGTTCAAGCTGATGCTGTTCGTGCTGGCGGACGGCTGGAACCTGCTGATCGGCTCGCTCGCCGCGAGCTTCGCCACCTGAGCCTTGCTTTCCCTTCCTTGTCTTTTCGTGGAGCGCCGCCGCCATGACCCCCCAATTCGCCCTCACCATCGGCCGCGAGGCGCTGACCCTGCTGCTGATGATCTCGATGCCGCTGCTGGGCGTGGTGATGGCGGTGGGGCTGCTGGTCAGCGTCTTCCAGGCCGTCACCCAGATCAACGAGGCGACGCTGGCCTTCGTGCCCAAGCTGATCGCCGCCGTGGTGGTGTTCGCCATCGCCGGGCCGTGGATGATCTCTACGCTGGTGGACTACCTGCGGCGCACCATCGAGTCCATCCCGTCTGTGGTTGGTTGACCGGGCGGTCCGCCTCCCTGCCGCTGACCGGGCCACGCGCGTGATCACGTTCACCGAGGCGCAGATCATGGCGTGGCTCACGCCCGTGCTGTGGCCGTTCCTGCGCGTGCTGGCCATGTTCGCCGTGGCGCCGGTGTTCTCCATGCGCGCCATTCCCCTGCGCGCCAGGATCGGGCTGGCCTTCCTGGTGGCCCTTTCCGCGCAGGGCGTGCTGCCGGAGGCGCCGGTGATCGACCTGAACGGCCGCGTCGCCCTGGGCGCCGTCGCGCAGCAGGTGGTGGTGGGGCTGGCGATCGGCTTCGCCGTGCGGCTGGTGTTCGCCACCGTGGAGCTGGCCGGCGAGGTGATCGGGTTGCAGATGGGGCTGAACTTCGCGTCGTTCTTCGACCCGACCTCCAACGGCCAGATCAGCGCCGTGGCGCGCTTCTTCGGCCACATGGCGACGCTGCTCTTCATCGTCATCAACGGCCACCTGCTGCTGCTGATGGCCGTGGTGAAGAGCTTCGAGCGGTTCCCGGCCGACGGCAGCTTCATGCAGGCGCTGGGTCAGATGAAGGTGTACGAGCTGGGCGCCTCGCTCTTCGCCAGCGCGCTCTGGATCGCGCTGCCCATGGTGGCACTGCTGATGTTCGTGAACCTGGCGCTGGGCATCATCTCCCGCGTGGCGCCGCAGATGAACATCTACGCGGTGGGCTTTCCCGTCACGCTGACCGTGGGCATGCTCGGCATCGCGGCCACGCTGCCGATGCTGGAGCAGCCGGTGATGGCGCTGATGCAGCAGTCGATCGATCTGTTCGCCACCCAGCGCTAAGTGCGCCCTGCATCGGTTTGCTATGTTTTATATAGCGCCTTGCGCAGGCGTTACCGGGCTTTGCATGCCGTGGAGCATCCAACCACTGGCACGAACGGCGCAGGAAGCTATCAAAAATATAGCGAAATGGAAGGTGCCGCGCTACACCAGCTGGTTGCGGATGGCATACACCGTCAGCTCGGCATTGTTGGTCAGCTTGAGCTTTTCCAGCACCCGCGCGCGGTAGACGCTGACGGTCTTGGGGCTGAGCATCAGCTCCTCGGCGATGTCCGAAAGCCGCCGGCCCGAGGCGATCTTGACCAGCGTCTGCAACTCGCGCTCGGACAGCGCTTCATGCGGCATCTCGGTGGTCGGCTGGGCCAGGCTGTCGGCCAGCATCTGGGCCACCTCGGCCGTCAGGTACTTGCGGCCCTGCACCACGGTGCGCACCGCGGCGATCAGCTCGACCGGATCGCCCGCCTTGTTGGCGTAGCCCTGCGCGCCGGCCCGCAGGCAGCGCAGCGCGTACTGGTCCTCGGGGTACATCGAGACGATCAGCACTTTCAGCGCCGCATGCGTTTCCTTCACGCTGGCCAGCACCTCCAGGCCGCTGCGGCCGGGCAGGTTCAGATCCAGCAGCAGCACGTCGCACGGCGCGCTGCGCAGCACCTCGCGCAGTTCCGCATAGCTGCCGGCCTCGCCCGTCACGGAGATGTCGGGCGCCTCGGTCAGCGTGTCGCGAATGCCCCGCCGCAGCACCGCGTGATCGTCACAAAGCACCACATGAATCACTGAGCGTCTCCTTCATCCAGCTCCGCCGGTCCGTCCGATGGTAGCGGCTGCGCCAGCGGCACCGACAGGATGATGGACGTGCCGCGCCCGGGCTGGCTGCTCACGTCCAGCCAGCCGCCCACGGTGCGGGCTCGCTCCTGCAGCCCGCGCAGCCCGAAGGACTTCGGCTTGGCGCGGCTCACGGCCAGGTCCATGCCCCGGCCGTTGTCGGTCACCTCCAGCGTCAGCACTCCCTCGGTGTCGCCCAGGTCGATGCGCACCTGCGAGGCTTCGGCGTATTTCGACACGTTGGTCAACGCTTCCTGCGCGGTGCGGTAGGCCACCAGCTGCACGGCGGCCGGCACCTCGGCCGTCGCCGGTGCCGCGGCGACCCGGGTCGGCACGCCGGTGCGCCGCTCGAAGCCCTCGGCCAGCCACTGCACGGCCGCCACCAGGCCCTGGTCGAGGATGGGCGGGCGCAGATTCATCATGATGCGCTGGCTGGCGTCGATGGCGTGCTGCAGCATGTCCACCGCCGCGCCGGCGTGCTCGCGCATGGCGTGCGACTCGGTGTGCCGGCCGATCCAGGCCAGGTCGAACTTCACCGCCGTCAAGGCACCACCGATGTCGTCGTGGATTTCGCGGGCGATGGCGGCGCGCTCCTGCTCGATGGATGTCTGCAGGTGCTCGGTCAGCGCCGCCAGGCGGCGTTCGGAATCGGCCAGCTCGGCCGCGGCCTGCTCGCGCGCGCGACGGGCCTCGGCCACCTCGATGGCCCGCGTGATGACGTGCGGCAGCCGGGCCATGTCGTCCTTGAGCAGATAGTCGGCAATGCCCAGCCGGATCGCGTCCACCGCCGCGGCCTCGCCGATGGCGCCCGAGAGCAGCACGAAGGGCGGCTGCCCGGCACCGCGCCGGCCCACGGCGCTCCAGGCGTCGAGGGCAGTGAACCCCGGCAGGCGGTAGTCGGCCAGGATCAGGTCGAAGGGCTCGGCATCGAGCCAGCGGTCCAGTGTTTCCAGAGAATCCGCGTGGCGGATCACGCAGGCCACCCCCGCACGCCGCAAAGTGCGGCAGGCCAGCTCATGATCGACGTCGGAATCTTCGAGATGGAGGATCCGCAAGGGCTTTTTCGGTGCACCAGAATCCATTGGAATCGGTATCATAGGATACATATTGGAACAAATAAGGCCGAGTGCTCCAGGTAACGGTGTTCAGGAGCGGTGGCGAAATGCCGAACTAGGATCTGGACGGTTGGAGTGTTCCGCCGCCGGTTTGCCCGATGGGGTCCATTGCGTGCCTTGCAGCCGCCTGCAGCGACGGAGAAACAGTGCAATCTACGCTAACACCGCCTGACGAGCCAGGCGTACAGGTCCCGGTGATGGTGGCAGCCGAGCTGCAGGACTCCCTGCTGGTGGTGATGCACGACCTGCACCGGCTCGAGGGCTTGCTGAGCCACGCCACCGACAATCTGCTGGAGCGGTTCGGTGAGGCCAACAATGCGCTCACCGACGAGGTCGTGGGCGATTCCGCCCAGCTCGCCGGGCTGCGCACGGCGTTGCGCAGCGCCGTGACCGAGCTGCAGTTCCAGGACATGGCCTCGCAACTGATCTGGCACACGACCAAGGTGCTGCAGGGCTGCGCGTTCCGTCTGGCCTCCGCCGCGATGGGCGAGGAAGACGGCGAAGAAGCGGCGCCATTCGCCGAGATGGCGCCCGACCGCCCCAACCCGGTGACCCAGAGCGAGATGGATGCCGGCTCGATCGACCTTTTCTGAGGGCTGCACAGCCCTGGCCTACCCCCTTTTCAAGTTTGTTGGAGCCTTACATGCAATCGATTCTTGCCGTTGATGACTCTCCGTCCATGCGGAAAATGGTGGCCTTCACCCTGACGGGCGCCGGCTACCACGTGGTGGAGGCGGTGGACGGACAGGACGCGCTGGAGAAGGCGGAAACCCACGACATCCATCTGGTGCTGGCCGACCAGAACATGCCGCGCCTGGACGGCATCGGTCTCACGCGCCGTCTGCGCGAGCTGCCCCGCTTCAAGACGGTGCCTATCCTCATCCTCACCACCGAATCCAGCGACCAGATGAAGCAGGCCGGCCGCAGTGCCGGCGCGACCGGCTGGCTAGTCAAGCCCTTCGATCCCAATCGCCTCATCGAGGTGATCCAGAAAGTGATCCGCTGAGCGGACACGGCGTGCCCTTGCGCAGCCTTCTCACGACGATTCCCGCACACAGGAGCCACCCATAATGGCGGACAGCTACCAAGAAGGCGCCGGCGCCGACTTCGACCTCAGTCAGTTCTATCAGATCTTCTTCGAGGAAGCCGGCGAGAACCTGGACCAGATGGAGCAGATGCTGCTTGACCTGGACCTGACGAATGCCAACGACGAGGAGCTCAACGGCATCTTCCGCTGCGCGCATTCGATCAAGGGTGGTTCCGCGACCTTCGGCTTTTCCGACGTGGCCGAGCTGACGCACCAGATGGAGTCGCTGCTGGACCGCCTGCGCCGCCATGAGCTGCAGCCGATTCCGCAGATGGTGGACGTGCTGCTGGAATCGGCCGACGCCTCGCGCAGCCTGCTGGCACGCCACCAGGCGGGCGGCCAGGGCGAAGCGGTGTCGACCACCGAGCTGGTGCGGCGCATCAGCGAGCTGGCCTCCGGCGCCGTGCCCGCCGCGCCGGCTCCCGCGCCCAAGCCGGCACCCGCGCCGGCGCCCACCCCGGCACCATCGCCCGCGCCAACGCCCGCGCCCGCTGCTGCTGCCGGGGGCGCGCGCTCGCTGCGCATCGACATCGGCCCGCTGGAGCGCGCCACCCAGGCCGACGCCATCAAGGAGCTGTTCCGCGACATCCCGGGGCTGGGCTCCATCAGCGACCTGGAGGCATCCGCCGAGGGCATACGTTCGTTCGCCGTCGAAACCACGTCCACCGACGACGATCTGCTCGATCTGTTCGCCTTCCACGTCGCGAAGGAACAGGTCCGCATCCGCGCTGCCGGCGCGCCGGAGTCCGAGGCCGAAAGCGCTGAGGCGGCCCCGGCCCCGGCGGGCGAGCACGGCGATGCCGCCTACGGCTTCTTCACCGATTCGCCCGGTCTGCCGGCTGAAGGCGCACCGGCTGCCGTGACGACACCCGCGGCGCAGCCCGCCGTGGTGGCCACCCGCGTGGCCGCATCGGCCGAGCCCAAGGCCGTGACCCAGGCCCAGATGGAGTCCACCACCATCCGCGTGGCGGTCAACAAGGTCGATCAGCTCATCAACCTGGTGGGCGAGCTGGTCATCACCCAGGCCATGCTGGCGCAGAACAGCCGTGGGCTGGATGGCGGCGTCTACCAGCAGCTGCTGGCGGGCCTGGCCGATCTGGACCGCAACACGCGCGACCTGCAGGAATCGGTCATGTCGATCCGGATGATTCCGATGTCGATTGTGTTCAACCGCTTCCCCCGCATGCTGCGCGACCTGGCCAACAAGCTGGGCAAGAAGGTCGACTTCGTCACGCTGGGCGAGGCCACCGAGCTCGACAAGAGCCTGGTCGAAAAGATCACCGACCCGCTGACCCACCTGGTGCGCAACAGCTGCGACCACGGCATCGAGATGCCGGCCGAGCGGCTGGCCGCCGGCAAGCCCGAGCACGGCACCATAACGCTGTCGGCCTCGCACCAGGGCGGCTCCATCGTCATCGAGGTGCGCGACGACGGCAAGGGCCTGTCGCGCGAGAAGATTCTGCGCAAGGCGAAGGAGCGGGGCCTGGACGTGTCCGACCAGATGACCGACCAGGAGGTGTGGGGGCTGATCTTCGCCCCCGGCTTCTCCACGGCCGACGTGGTGACCGACGTGTCGGGCCGCGGCGTGGGCATGGACGTGGTCAAGAAGAACATCGCCGCGCTGAACGGCTCGGTGGAGATCGATTCCGCCGAGGGCTACGGCATGCGCGTGTCGGTGCGGCTGCCGCTCACGCTGGCCATCATGGACGGCATGTCGGTGGGCGTGGGCGAAGAGGTCTACATCCTGCCGCTGTCGTCGGTGGTGGAGTCGTTCCAGGTCAACCCGGACGACGTGAACACGGTGGCGCAGGGCTCGCAGCTGGTGAAGGTGCGCGATGAGTACATGCCGGTGATTTCGCTCGAGCGCGCCTTCCAGGTGCCGCGCGGCGACAGCGGCAAGTCGAGCAACATCATGGTGGTGGTGGAGGCCGACGGCAACCGCGTGGCGCTGCTGGTGGACGAGCTGCTGGGCCAGCACCAGGTGGTGGTCAAGAATCTCGAGACCAACTACCGCAAGGTGCCCAACGTGTCGGGCGCGACCATCCTGGGCGACGGCACCGTGGCGCTCATCCTGGACACGGGCGCCTTGGTGCGCCGTGCCCGCCACTGAGCACTGAAAGATCGAGGAACGCAGCGTGGAGCAACAAGGAGTGTCGGCATGAATGTGATGGAAAAGACAGGTGAGAGCGCGGTCGCCGGCGCGCGGGAATACCTGACCTTCCGGCTCGACCAGGAAGAGTACGGAATCGACATCCTGAAGGTGCAGGAGATCCGCGGCTACGAGCCGCCCACCCGCATCGCCAATGCGCCGGCCTTCATCAAGGGCGTGACCAACCTGCGCGGCACGATCGTCCCCATCGTGGACATGCGGCTGAAGTTCAACTGCTCGCGGGCCGACTACAACAGCTTCACGGTGGTCATCATCCTGAACCTGCGCAACCGGGTGGTGGGCATCGTGGTCGATTCCGTGAGCGACGTGATGGAGCTGGCGGCGGAGAACATCCGCTCGGCGCCGGACATCGACAGCGCCATCGACAATAGCTGCATCCTGGGCCTGGGCTCGGTGAACGATCGCATGCTGATCCTGCTGGACATCGAGAAACTGATGTCCAACGTGGACATGGGCTTGATGTCCGACGGCGACTGAGCGGGCCGGCGCGGCCGCACGTGTCGCGCCGACTTGCTCCCGCATCGGTGCCGCAATCCGCCGCATCCCTCCTTTTTCTGCGGAGTCGCCTCGAATGCACCCCCCCCACACCCCGACCCGGAGTGCAGACCCGGCGGCCGCGGCATCGACCGGCCCGCTGGCGCAGGGCCGCGAGTTCGTCTGGACCAACGCCGACTTCTCGCGCGTGCAGGCGCTGATCTACCAGCGCGCGGGCATCAGCCTGCACGACGGCAAACACGCCATGGTGTACAGCCGCCTGTCCCGCCGGCTGCGGGAGACGGGACATTCGAGCTTTCACGACTACCTGGGCTGGCTGGAGCAGCACGACGGCCCCGAGTGGCAGGAGTTCATCAACGCCCTCACGACCAACCTGACCGCGTTCTTCCGCGAGCAGCACCATTTCGAGATCTTTTCCGCGCACCTGCGCACGCGCCCGTCCGGCCCGTGGCACGTGTGGTGCAACGCGGCCTCCACCGGCGAGGAGCCTTATTCCATCGTCATGACCGCGCACGAGTCGCTGGGCGCGAACGCCTCCTTCAAGCTCACCGCCAGCGACATCGATTCGCGCGTGCTGGCCACGGCGGGCGAGGGCATCTACCGGCTCGACAGCGTGAAGGGCCTGAGCCAGGAGCGCATGCAGCGGTTCTTCCTGCGCGGCAAGGCGTCCAACGCCGGCCTGGTGCGGGTCAAGCCGGAGCTGCGCCGCGCCATCGACTTCCTGAGCGTCAACCTCATCCGCGATGACTGGCCGTTCCGCGAGCCGTTCGACGTGGTGTTCTGCCGCAATGTGATGATCTATTTCGACGGGCCGACGCAGCGGCGCGTGCTGGAGCGCATCCACCGGGTGCTGAAGCCGGGCGGCATGCTTTTCGTGGGGCATGCAGAGAATTTCAGCGAGTCGCGCGACCTCTTCACGCTGCGCGGCAAGACCGTTTACGAGCGCCGATGAATCCCACCCAGTTCCGTAGCCAGAAGACGTTCGCATGACCACCCATCGCCCAGGCCTTCCTTCCGCGCCGGCTGCGCAGCCCTTCGCTGCCGTGGAGCGCCGTCGCGCACCGCGCATCGCGCCGCTCAGTGCCGATATCCATGTGCCTGGCGCGGGCGGCGGGGCGGCCAAGGAGTCGTCGCTGCAGGAACTCAAGGCCGCTGCCCGCAAGCCGGGGGAGGCTTCGTTCTTCTTCCTGGACCACCACTTCCAGCACAACGCAGTGAAGGTGCTCCCGGGGGAATATTTCGTGGCCGACGAGAGCATGGTCATCATGACGGTGCTGGGCTCGTGCATCGCGGCATGCCTGTGGGACAGCCGGGCGCGCGTGGGGGGCATGAACCATTTCATGCTGCCCGACGGTGATTCCAACGACGTGTCCGGCCGCTACGGCTCCTATGCCATGGAGCTGCTGATCAACGAGATGCTTAAGCGCGGCGCCCGCCGCGAGACGATGCAGGCCAAGATCTTCGGCGGCGCGCAGGTCATGCACAACTTCACGACCATGAACGTCGGCGAGCGCAACACCCAGTTCGTGCTCAGCTATCTGCAGACCGAGCGCATTCCCGTCGTGTCGGAGGACGTGCTCGACATCTATCCGCGCAAGGTCGTGTTCTTCCCTGTCACCGGCAAGGTCATGGTCAAGCGCCTGGCCCATGCGCACCCGGATGCGTCCGTCGAGCAGGAAGTGCGCGGCAACGTGGTAACGGTGGCCAAGGCCACTGCGGGCGGCTCGGTCGACTTGTTTTGAGCATGCAGAACGAAGGTTGGACGCCATGAGCAAGAAGATCCGGGTCGTCGTGGTGGACGATTCCGCGTTGGTGCGCAGTCTGTTGGCCGAGATCATCAACCGGCAGACCGACATGGAATGCATCGGCACGGCCAACGATCCCCTCATCGCGCGTGAACTGATCCGTGAGACGAACCCCGACGTCATCACGCTCGACGTCGAGATGCCGCGCATGGACGGCATCGATTTCCTCGGCCGCCTGATGCGCCTGCGCCCGATGCCGGTGGTGATGATCTCCACGCTGACCGAGCGCGGAGCGGAGGTGACCATGCGCGCGCTGGAGCTGGGCGCGGTCGACTTCGTGGCCAAGCCGCGCATCGGCCTGGCCAACGGTTTGAATGAACTGGCCGCGCAGATCGTCGAGAAGATCCGCGTGGCGGCGGTGGCGCATGTCCGGCGCGCGCCCACGGCCGAGTCGGCCCGCGCGTCGCACCCTGGCGCGGCGCCTCATGCGGCCGCTCAGGGCCCGGGCGCCAGCATGCCCGCGCCTGTGTCGTCCGCCACGCTGCTGGGCCGGTTGTCGACCGAAAAGCTGATCTGCATCGGCGCCTCCACTGGCGGCACCGAGGCCATCCGCGAAGTGCTGGTGCAGATGCCGGCGGATTCCCCCGCCATCGTCATCACTCAGCACATGCCGGCCGGCTTCACCACCAGCTTCGCGGCCCGGTTGAACGGCTTGTGCCACATCACCGTGAAAGAGGCCGTGCACGGCGAGCGCATTCTTCCGGGCCATGCCTACATCGCGCCGGGCGGCACGCAGTTCCATGTGGCCCGCAGCGGAGCGAACTATGTCGCCGTGGTGGACGACGGCCCGCCGGTGAACCGGCACAAACCGTCGGTGGAAGTGCTGTTCAAGTCGGCGGCCGCCGTCGTGGGCCGCAATGCCTACGGCATCATGCTGACGGGCATGGGCAACGATGGCGCCGTGGCCATGCGCGAAATGAAGAACGCCGGCAGCTACAACTACGTGCAGGACGAAGCCAGCTGCATCGTCTTCGGCATGCCCCGCGAGGCCATCGCGCATGGCGCTGCGGACGAGGTGCTGCCGCTCACCCAGATCGCGCCGGCGCTCATCGCGCGGCTGCGGGGAACGACCGACCGCCTGCACCACCGGATCTGACACTGGCGGGGCTGCTGCCGCAGGCTTGCGGCCAGTGCGCCGGCCGGCAGATCAGGCGGACAGGGTTTCCCACCGTTCCAGGCTGCTCATCAGCTCCGCCTCGATGGCGGCCTCGCGCGCATGCAGCTGGGCGGCGCGGGCGGCGTCCTTTGCATAGAGGGTGCCGTCGGCCAGCGCCTCCTGCACCTGCTTCTGTTCGGCCTCCAGGCGGGCGATCAGGTCCGGCAACTGGTCGAGTTCGCGCTGCTCCTTGTAGCTCAGCTTCTTTTTGGACGGCTGCTCGCGCCCGGATTCACTGGGCGCGGGGGCTGCCTCCTTCGCCGCAGGGGCGGTCGCTGGCGTGGAGGACTGCGCCGCGGCGGCGATCGAGCGCGAGCGCCGCGACTGGGTCAGCCAGTCCTGCACGCTGCCTTCGTACTCCCGCCAATGGCCCGAGCCTTCATAGGCCAGGGTGCTGGTCACGACGTTGTCCAGAAAGGTGCGGTCATGGCTCACCAGGAACACGGTGCCGTCGTATCCCTGAAGCAGTTCCTCCAGCAGATCCAGCGTGTCGATATCCAGATCGTTGGTCGGTTCGTCGAGCACCAACACATTGGCCGGCCGGGCGAAGAGGCGGGCCAGCAACAGCCGGTTTCGTTCGCCACCCGACAGGGATCGGACGGGCGAGCGGGCGCGGGCCGGCGAGAACAGGAAGTCGCTGAGGTAGCTCTTGACGTGCTTGCGCTGGTTGCCGATCTCGATCCACTCGCTGCCCGGGCTGATGAAATCCTCCAGCGTGGCATCGAGATCGACCGCATGGCGCATCTGGTCGAAATACGCCACCTGCAGGTTGGCGCCCCGGCGGATGGTGCCGGCGTCGGGTGCCAACTCACCCAGGATCATCTTGAGCAGGGTGGTCTTGCCCGCGCCGTTCGGGCCGATCAGGCCGACCTTGTCGCCGCGCAGAATGGTGCCGGTGAATCCGGTGACGATGGTCTTGTCACCGAAGGCCTTGCTCACGTCGGTGAGCTCGGCCACGATCTTGCCCTGATAGCCGTTCTGGCTTCCGGAAGCCACGTCCATCCGCACGCTGCCCAACGCTTCGCGCCGCGCGGCCCGCTGGGCGCGCAGCTCCTGCAGGCGCCCGATACGGCTCTGGCTGCGGGTGCGACGCGCCTCCACACCCCGCCGCACCCAGACTTCTTCCTGCGCCAGCAGCTTGTCGGCCTTCGCCGAGATGACGGCCTCCTGTGCCAGCTGCTCTTCTTTCTGGGTGACGTACTGCGCGAAGTTGCCGGGGTAGGAGCGCAGGTGTCCCCGGTCCAGTTCCACGATGCGCGTGGCGACGCGGTCCAGGAATGCCCGATCGTGGGTGATGGTGACCACGCTGCCCTTGAAGTCGATCAGCAATTCTTCCAGCCATTCGATGGAATCGAGATCCAGGTGGTTGGTCGGTTCGTCCAGCAGCAGCACGTCCGGTCGGGCGACGAGGGCCTGCGCCAGCGCCACGCGCTTTTTCGTCCCTCCGGAGAGTGAGCCCACCAGCGCGTCGCCGTCCAGATGCAGGCGCTGCAGGGTTTCGTCGACCCGCTGCTCCCAGTTCCAGGCGTCATAGGCTTCGATCTGGGTCTGCAGCGCGTCCAGATCGATCCCGTCCGCGCCTGATAGGTACTGCTCACGTAGCTCAATGACCGTGCCCAACCCTTGGGAAGCGGCCGTGAACACGGACGCGGCGGGGTCCAAGTCCGGCTCCTGCGCTACATAAGTGATGCGAATGCCTTGCTGTACCTGGAGTGAGCCATCATCGGGCTTGGCGATCCCGCCCAGGATCTTGAGCAACGACGACTTGCCGGCGCCGTTGCGGCCGATCAGGCCTACCCGCTCGCCAGCCTCCAGAGAGAAGCCAGCGTGATCCAGCAGGGCTACATGCCCGAACGCAAGTTGCGCGTTGATAAGAGTGATAAGAGCCATGCACCATTATCCTTGGGGGGACTTGCACGCTCTAAGGAAGGAGCGCCGGGGCGCCTTGAGAGAAGGCCGGTACCCCCTTCACGGCCAAGATTGCAAAAAGTTTGCAAGTCTTCAGCGCAGCCTTCAAAACCGTCATATACTCGTGGGCTTGGTGCTGCAGAGGTTCTTCGGAAGTTCTGCGGTGCTGGTAGAAAAAAGATTTCGGTTTTGAGTTGCGGCAGGTTGAAAAACCGGTGTAGAATTCAAGGCTTCGCTGATGAGACGGGTTGCTGGAGACGGCGAGCTGTTCAGAGAGCGA
>Ga0308171_1000600_pt1 | contig 69616 bp, 58 predicted proteins | sample PhyGR1_FD_202135 | JGI IMG/M metagenome (GOLD analysis project Ga0308171, IMG submission 202135) | Phyllosphere microbial communities from UC Gill Tract Community Farm, Albany, California, United States - DLSLSG.R1 | ecosystem: Host-associated > Plants > Phyllosphere > Unclassified | place: USA...
CGGGATATAGGCGTTAACTTCTTTACCGTTAGAAAGTCTTACCCTTGCAACTTTTCTAAGTGCAGAGTTAGGTTTCTTAGGTGTAGTAGTATATACTCTCGTACATACACCACGTCTTTGTGGACAAGAATCTAGGGCAGCCGATTTGCTCTTCTTGGCAAGCGTGGCTCTTCCTTTTCTTACTAATTGTTGAATAGTAGGCATTTAATTGCTTTTTATTTTAGGGTGCAAATTTAATAATTATTTTTGAAATAACAAGCACTCGGAGATAAATTATATTTTTTATTAAAAATTAATAAACAGACACTTACACTTACTCAATGATTGTGACCTGCACATTTTTATTCCAGTTAAATTTTTTGATATTTTCCTTTAGTTGCTGGAGATTCCTGTTATCGATAGAATAGATTGTCACTTCATCTCTCGCCACGGTAATAGGATTTTTAATTTTTACTACACCTGCTTTCTTCCAGTTTTTCGGCACAAATCCCTGAAGCCAAATCTCATATACTACAGCAACTTGATACTTATTATCGATACAATATTGAGTCAGAAAATTCTCAAAACTTTTATCAAAATGCTTTTTATTTTCATTAAAACGAATTGTTTCTTTTGATCCCAAACCAGCAATATCAAGCAAATGAATATCCGTATAATATGACACTGCCCCAATATCATTGGCTACAATTTTAGAATCATTATAATAGGTGTGTAAAAATTTAGCGGACTGAACCTGCTGTTCATAAATATTTTTACCTCCGTTCAGAATAACAGCATGTGCATAAAAAGTTTTATAACCCAACAGTATCAAATTCATCAAAATCAGAAAAGAAAGAAGTTTTTCATTTTTAATATAATCTTTAAAGTTTTCAAAAAGACCTTTTACTTTCGGGATCAGCACCATTGAAAAACCTGTCAGAATATAAGCCTCATATCGAAAACCTCCTTTCAGATCAGCAAACATTGATTGGCAGATCATTAATAAAGAAATAACAATCAGAAGAAAATTATCTTTAATTAATTCCTGGAAATTTTTCTTTTTAAAATCTCTTAGAATAAAAATAAGACCCATGAGAATAGGGAAAAATCCAAGTTTATAGAAACTGACATTCAATAAAAAGTTATCAAAAATAATAACTTTCATCTGATGAAAAAATTGAGAATCAAAACTCAGTTTAGTTCCCTTCACTACAATAGAATTCGGAAAAAAGTAGCCATCTTCCTGATAATTGAAATAACAGAAAATTACAATTGGCAAAAAACCGACTAACAATACAGAAATTGCTTCTTTCCATCTTTTAATTAGCATAAAAATAAACGCAAGAATCACAAAGTAAAACATACTTTCGAAACGCACCAACCCCATAATTAACAAGGAAATATAAAACCCAAAGACCGCCGATTTATTTTTAAGATTTGAAAGACATAAAATATTTAATGCTATTAAAAACGCATGAAAAATATGCTCCATCCCCGCTAGAACCTGTAAGTGCAAAACAGCAAAAAATAAAGTAAAAAGTACGGCAATTATAACATTTTTAACATTATTGAAAATTCCTGAAAAGAATTTAGACAAAACAAAAACAGTTGCGACCCCGAAAAAAGCATTAAAATATAAAGGAAGCTGATCGTTATTCCCAAAGATCTTAATCAGAACACTTAAAAGATAAGTAAATAACGGAGAAGAAGATGTTGAAGAAAACTGATATCGTGTAATTCCCCAAACGTCATGAAGCGCAAAATTTTTCGCTACCGCAAGATGAATGTAGGCATCATCTATAATATACGTAAAATGACCTTCCGTTTTAGAAGCTGATAAAAAAAAATAAACGACGCAAACCCCAAGAAAAATTGTCAAAGACCACCAAAAACTTTTTATACTAATATTTGATGATGACTCCATATTTTAAAATTTATTATAAACATCTCAAAGATAATTATCATCAATCATGAAACCTAATCTTCGGCACAATATTTACTTACTTTTGACCCATAAATAATAAACGTATGAAAAACGCAAACATTATCGGACTCAAAGAGGAAGATTGTAAAACTATTTCGGAAAAGCTGAATGTACTTTTAGCAAATTATTCCATTTTTTATCAAAATACGAGAGGTTCTCACTGGAATATTAAGGGAGACCAATTTTTTACCCTTCACCCGAAATTTGAAGAATTGTACAACAGCCTGGTATTGAAAATCGACGAAATTGCCGAAAGAATCTTAACATTAGGAGCAACACCGGCACATAATTATTCAGATTATCTGAAAGTTTCTACGATTAAGGAAAGTCAGGAAGTAACTGATGGGACGAAAAGTGTAGAAATTATCCTTAATTCTTTCAAAGTTGTAATCGACCTACAAAGAGAACTTTTGGACATTACGGACGAAGCCGGAGACGAAGGTACAAACTCACAGATGAGCGATTATATCACGGAACAGGAAAAAGAAGTTTGGATGTATAACTCCTATCTTGGGAAGTAATCTTAAAAAATTATCAGAAAATATTAAAAAAATCACCTTACATTTAGGTGATTTTATTTTTAATTATTAAATTTGCGTATAAATTACACAATTATGCACGACGTACGATTGAATTCCATTTTAGATAACGACTTTTACAAAATAACTATGCAGAACACAGTGGTGAAATTATTCCCAAGTTCCATAGTAAAATATGAATTTATCAACAGAGGTAAGCATCAGTTTCCAGAAGGTTTTGATGCCGCTTTAAGAGAAGCTGTCAACAAAATGGCTGAACTTAAACTGACAAAAGATGAAAAGAAATTCATGGCCAAAACCTGCCCTTATATAGATCTTCCTTACTTAGATTTTCTTGAAGGCTATCATTTTGATCCTTCCGAAGTGAAAATCCATCAGGATGGAAGCGATCTTTCAGTGGTAGTGGAGGGACTTTGGTACAGAACAATTCTTTGGGAAGTACCTTTGTTAGCTTTAATCAGTGAGCTTCATTACGAAATGAACCACATGGAAAGAGATTCCAACGAAGTGGTAATGACTAAAACATTAGAAAAAGCGGAAGCGCTGGCAAAGCTCGGAGTAAACTTTGCAGAATTCGGAACCCGTAGAAGACATTCTCATAAAGTTCAGAACTTAGTAATGGAAGCTTTAACACAAAAAAAAGAATCCACATTTATAGGAAGCTCAAACGTACATTTTGCTATGAAATATAATGTAAAGCCTATTGGGACTCATGCTCACGAATGGTTTATGTTTCACGCTGCAGAATATGGATTCAAAATGGCAAATGAACTAGCATTGGAACATTGGGTTGATGTTTACAGAGGCGATTTGGGAGTCGCACTTTCAGATACGTATACAACAGATGTCTTCTTTCAGCAGTTTGACAAAAAGTTTGCAAAATTGTTCGATGGAGTTCGTCACGACAGCGGCGATCCTTTAGAATTTGCAGACAAAACAATTGCCCATTATGAAAGACACGGAATCAATCCTTTATTTAAATATATCATTTTCTCCGATGCTTTAAACTTAGAAAAAGTAGAAGAAATCACCAATTACTGCAGAGGTAAAATCGGGATTTCTTTCGGAATCGGAACCAATCTAACGAATGATGTCGGGTTGAAACCTATGAATATCGTCATGAAATTAATTGGGGTTCAGGCATCCAATCAAGAATGGATTCCAACCGTAAAACTTTCCGACGAACACGGGAAATATACCGGAGATCCAAAAATGATTGAACTGGCAAAAGAATTTTTAAGAATTAAAGAATAATCATTTTGTAACACAGTAGTGATTTATTTTTTAGTATTTTAGCTAATAATTTTCAGAATTATAAATCTCATTATGAGAATATTACACTTTAAAATTATTAGTCACTAAAAAATTATCCCATGAAAAAAATCCAATTAACTAAACTTTCAAGACAATCACTTAAAGATGTTTACGGAGGAACACTTTACCCCGCTTTGGAATGTTATTCCGACAGAGAATGCGCAAAATACGGGGAAGCTCTCATCATGTGCCTAAACGGAACCACTTCAATGACAAATTACGGCTGCATGGGCGGAAAATGTATGCTCAATACCGGATTTTGTCCTCCATTAGTAATTGAAGAACCAATTATATTAGTGCCTTAATTGTTAATTTCTCACTAATTAATCAATATGTAACCTCGTTTTCAGACGAGGTTTTTTTCTTATCTTTAATAAAACTAAAACCACTATGAAAACCATCGAAGAAGTTCTGAAAAAATTAGAAGAAATTATTATCTGGGCTAAAGAAAATCAAAGTCCGGTCGGATATTTTGCTTGCACATACAGAATTATGACCGCACAGGTTTTGAAAGGAATTCAACAGAAAAAGTTTGAAGATAATCCTAGAATGACTCAACTTGACATTGCCTTTGCAACCCGCTATCTTGACGCTTGGAATGCTTACTCGAAAGGACAGAAATGTTCGAATTCATGGTATCTTGCTTTTGAAGCTGCAAAAAATAAAAATCTTCTGATCTTACAGCATATTTTTCTGGGCATGAATGCTCATATTAATCTCGATTTGGGAATCTCTGCTGCTACCATTATGCCCTATCGGAAAATCAATCCTCTGAAAAAAGATTTTGAAAACATTAATAATGTCATTGCTTCTATTAATCAGAAAGTTCAGGATTCTTTAAATAAAATCTGCTATCCGGTAGAATTAATTGATAAAATTTCGAACGGAAAAGATAATGTAGTTTTAGATTTTGCTATTTCGAAAGCAAGAGAAACCTCATGGGCAACCGCAATCATGACTTCCAACACCCCTAACTTTTTAAGAGAATCCGTTATCGGAATTGTAGATTATGCTGCTGCAAAAGTAGCTTCTCAAATCTTAAATCCTAAAATTCTGACTCCTGCCTTAACGAAAGAACTGAAAAAATGTGAGAGTAACGACATTGTCAAGAATATTGAAATTCTGGCTTCAACTAAAAATATTTAATCAAAATATTCAAGGAAATATGCACAACTTATATTCTACGGTTTCCCGTAAAAGAAATCAGATGATCTTTTTGTAATTTTGAAAAATGGAGATGACATATTTAATTATCGGATGTATTGTTGGAGGAATTCTTGGCGCAGTTGTTCAGTATTTTGCTTTGAAATCGTCGATGGTTTCAAGAAATTCTTATAATGATCTTAATAATTTATACATAAAGAGCAATTCAGATTTAGAAAATGCTTATCAGAAAATTGAAGAACTCAATCAGAATATCAACAGAGAAAAACAACTGAATCTACAACAAACCGATTTCTTCAATGATCTTAAAAATGAGTTTGCCAAAGTTTCTGCCGAATATTCAGCGTTGAATTCCCAATTGGTGGAGCAGAAACAAATCAATACAAAGCAAAATTCTCAGATTGAAAATCTTCTGACGGAAAAACAGATTATGTATGCTAAAAACTCTGAGCTTTCGGCTAAAAATGAAGGACTACAACAATCATTAGAGACTCAAAAGGAGGAAATTACGAAAATTCAGGACGAATCTAAACTTCAGTTTGAAAATCTTGCGAATAAAATTTTAGAAGAAAAAACTGAAAAATTCACAACTTTAAATCAAAATAATTTAAAAACAATCCTTGAACCTTTTCAGGAACGAATTGTCGAATTAAAAAATCGTGTTAACGAAGCGTACGAAAAGGAAAATAAAGAGCGCTTCTCTCTTGCCGAAAAAGTAAAAGAATTAGCAGAACTGAATCAGCAAATTTCTGAAGACGCCAAAAAACTGACCCGAGCTTTAAAAGGCGAAAGTAAAACGCAGGGAAATTGGGGCGAAATGATTCTGGAAAGCATTCTGGAAAAATCAGGTTTGGTAAAAGGCAGAGAATATTTCCTTGAACATGAACTCCGTGATGAAGACAACAAAGCTCTTTTCTCGGAATTTTCCGGTAAAAAAATGCGTCCTGATGCGGTCATAAAATATCCGGACGAGAGAAACGTAATTATTGATTCCAAGGTTTCTTTAACTGCATTTACGGAACTGGTTGATGAAAACGATCAGGATATTTATCAGATAAAGCTGAACCAACACTTGTCTTCGATTAAAAATCACATCACCCAGCTAAGCCAGAAAGCTTATGATGATTACGGAAAGTCTCTTGATTTTGTGATGATGTTTATTCCTAGTGAACCGGCCTATATTGCAGCAATGCAGGCAGATCAGAATCTCTGGAATTATGCTTACGACAGACGAATTTTATTATTAAATCCAAGCAATTTAATCACTTCCTTAAAATTAATCGCCGATCTCTGGAAACGTGAATATCAAAACAAAAACTCCATGGAAATCGCCGAAAGAGGTGCAAAACTGTATGACAAATTTGTAGGGTTCATTGATAACCTGGAGAAAGTCGGCAAGAATTTAGATCAGGCAAAAAATGTGTATAATGATGCATACAAACAGCTTTCAACAGGAAATGATAATTTGATTACCCAAACTCAGAAATTGAAATCGTTGGGAATTAAAAATAAAAAAGATCTTCCCCAGAGCTTAATAGACAATTCACAAATTTATCCGGACACTTTGGAAGAATAAAAATTTCAATTAAAATAAAGTAAGCCTCGATTACGGATCGGGGTTTTTCTTTGCTTAAAATTTAATTTAAAAGTATCCAAAAATAATTTTTACCTAATTTTGCAAAATGTTAATAGAAAGCTTCCAGAACGAAAAGGTAAAATATATCACCAAACTTCTTACAGACAACAGATTTAGAAAAAAATCAAACGTTTTTGCAGTGGAAGGACAGCAGGAAAATGAAAGGGCACAGCATTTTGGTTTTGAACCTGTTGAATTTTTTATTTGTGAAAAAATTTTCCAAAAGGATCTGCCAAAAGGAAAAATCCATTTAGTACATGATAAAGTGTATGAAAAAATTGCTTATCGTGGGAGTTCTGAGGGAATTATAGGTGTTTATAAAACTAAGGAAGCAGACTTAAATTCATTTGTACCTAAAGAAAACTCTACCATAATTATTGTGGAAGGCGTTGAAAAACCTGGAAATTTAGGAGCAATTTTACGCAGTTGTGAAGCTTTTGGTATTGATGCGCTTATTGTTTCTGATGGAAAAACAGATTTTTACAATCCAAATGTAATCCGTTCTAGCGTTGGCTGTCTTTTTGGAATGCAAGTTTTTCAATCAGAAAATCAAGAAACATTGAATTTTCTACAGAAAAATAATATCAACATCTACACAACGATTATGGATGAATCTGCGGAAGATCTTAGCAAAAGAGATTTTAAACAGAAATCTGCTGTGTTATTTGGAACAGAACATTCGGGTTTAAGTGATTTTTGGATTGGTAAAGGAAAGAATACATTAATTCCGATGGCAGGAAGCATCGATTCTCTGAATCTGAGCAACGCTGTTGCGATTACCTGCTATGAAGCTTTAAGACAAAAGAAGAATTAGCCATAATTTTTGATTTAAATAATAACATCGAGAATAAAGCCTAAAAAAACCGTTCCACAAGTGAAACGGTTCTTTTATTTTCGAGTAAGAAAAATTATTTCTTAGCAGCTTCTTCTTTTTTAGCTTCTGCTTTGATTTCTTCTTTAGCAACTTTAGCGTCAGCTTTAACTGAATCTTTAGCAGCGTCAGCAGTTACGTTAACTGAATCTTTAGCAGCGTTAGCTGTAGAATCGATAGCTGTAGTAGCAGAATCAGAAACAGCAGCAACTGAATCAGTAGCACCTTCAGTAGAAGTAGCTTCAGTTTTTTTACAAGCAACTAGAGAGATTGCAGCGATAGCAGCTACGAATAATGACTTTTTCATAATAAATTAAATTTAATTTTGTTAATATTGTTTTATAAATCTTTTTCTCTGTTCGGTTATTTGAACAAGACAAAGGTAGAACAGATTAAAAATTTGTTTAGGAAAAATAATTGTAATACCTTTGTAAAATAGTTTTACAAATTAATACTATTGAAAATCAACAATTTAATTACTTTTAAATAAATTGACAGACTTAGATCTATTACACTTTGAGCAACTGAAAAAGGATGTACAGGCTCAATATTTGAAAGAACACACTCCTTCCTATGACGATATTTCGAAATGGAAGGGAATTGATATTATATATTTCCAGGAAGATCTTCGCAAGAAAGCAAAAGGAAACATCAGCGAAAAATCTTTTTACACCTACTTTAAAAATTCACCTGTTACAAAATTACCGAGAATTGATATGCTCAATTTACTGAGTATTTATACTGGTTACGATTCATGGTACGGATTTAAAAAGCAACATCTTTTTGCAGGAGAATTGCTTCAGGATGATGGTGATCTGAATGAACATGAAATCAAGGAAATTGAAAAAATAGTATCTGATGTTCCAGATATACCTAAAACTGAAATTACCCCTCAAAAAACAGAGTTAACATCAGAAAATATTGATTTACAAAAATCAATTACTGAAAATCAATTGATTAATAAAAAAACAGAATTATCACCTTCATCAGAATTTGAAATAATAAAACCCAAGAAAAGTTTTTTCAAAAAGAATGCATGGGTATTCATTACTGCCCTTTTGATTATCATTACCGGCATTTTAGGTTTTAAAGATGTACTTTTCCAAAAAACATATACTTATTGTTTCACCGATGCCGACAGAAATCAAAATGTTCAGAGTACGATTGAAATAAAAGTGATCAAACAAAATGAATCTCCTCTATTTTATAGAATAAAACCCGGTGAATGTTTTCATTATCTGACAAAAGATAAAAACCTACGAATGCAGATCAGCTCTACGGTTTATGAAAATTTGGAAATCAACAGGAATCTGGAGAATGCTCCCGAAGAGGAAACCATCGAACTGAAACCTGACGACTATAAAATGGCAGTATTTTATTATTCGACAAAAGATGTTTCGGGAAATCCCTCGGAACAGATCAATATTAAAAGACGACAGCTTGAAAGCCGCATCAGCAATGATGCCGTTATTTCTCAAATATATGATAATGAGATCTATGGAATTGAAACTTTAGACAAGCAAAAATATATTACTCTGGTTACAACTCCTACAACCTCTCTTAAAAACCTTTCTGTTATTGAAATGAAAAAAGACAAGAAGGGAAAAATAATTTCCATTAAATTTAAAATCTCAACAAACAATGAAAACAATAAATAAATTTTGGATTTTTGTCATGTTGATGGGCTTATTCACTTCTTGTGTAAAAAAAGAAGCTCAGACAGTCAGCGATTTAGATAAATTAAGAAACAGCAATAATAGAAAAACCTACCCAGCCGTACAAATGGACAGTGTTCAGGTTATTAATGATATCACGACGCAAAAAGTTCAACAGTTATTAGAATTATCGACTTTATATTTATCTGGTAATAGAAATACGGAGATTGACACAACGATTTATTCTCAAATGCAGGGTTATTTTCATGAACCGGATAGTTTAACCTTCAAACCTTTATTTAAAGAACTGGAAAGTTTAAAGGTCAAATCGGTAAAAGTGAACAACCTGAAAGTCTATAAAGAAGTCTATAATCATGATACGCTGGATCTTGCCAAGTTTAATGTTGAATATTTTGACAATAAAAATAAGTCTTTGGGAACTTTTGAAAAGAACGCACAATACACTTTGCAGTCTTATCCTGTGAAATTCAAAAAGGAATTCAAATTTTACTTCCTGAATTTTTATTCTAAACCTAAAAAAGACAGCACTTCAGTTGGAGTAACCAAATAGTCTAAGGGAATATCATTTTCCCAGACATCATCGATATTTTCATCGGGGTTAAAATAATTAACTCCGATTTTTTTTGTATCAATGGAAATGCTTTCAAAGAAATCATCATAAAAACCTTTTCCATAGCCTACTCTATTTCCTTTTGAATCACAATAAAGCAGCGGTGTGACCACAAAATCAAAATCTACAACCCCTGAATCTTCATTAGAAATAGGTTCAGAAATTCTCCAACTGTTCACTTCAAATTTAGAATCACCAAAAATTTCAACAGAGATCAATTGTGTATCTACAATTTTCGGGACAAAAACCCGGATATTCCGGCTAAGAAAGTAATTAATAAAAATATCAGTTCTTATTTCATTAAACTTTTCAATCGGAATAAAAATATGTATTTTCTGTCCGGAAATTGGTTTAAAATAATCGGTAAAAGTATTAAATATTTTTTCAGATAACAAGAAAGCCTCATCAGTTGACAAGGCTTTTCTTTTTTGTTTATATTTTTTTCTAAGCTCGGCTTTTAACATGATTATTATGCATTTAAGCTTCTAAAATTTTATATAATTTATCTGACAAACGAATTCTGAAAGGAATTTCAAAAGTGATCTGATCTCCCACTTTTGCCGTTTCACATGGACCTCCATTCGCGAAAATCTCAGTAATTGTAAATTCCTGTTCGCCTGTTGTTGGTCCAGAAATTAACACTTTATCACCTACAGAAAGTTCTTTGTTTTCAATTAAAAACTGTCCGATTTTTGATTTTGAATAATAATGCTCACCTTTTCCAATCAAAACTTTTTTTACTGCTAATTTTGCACGAATATTTTTCGTTTCTGCTTTTGCTAAAGTTTGCGTTGATAAATCTCCGGAATGTTTGAATTTTAATGCATCAGATTTTCCTTTTCTGAACACTTTATTTCCAACTTTTAATCCTTTTCTTAATGCAACCTGCTCTTCCCAAGGCAAATGAATTGTTTCCAGACATTCTGTAGAACACGTATTTTCCATGGCAGCTTTACACTCATCACATTGGATAAACAATAAATGACAAGCATCATTCGAGCAGTTTGTATGATTATCGCATGGTTTTCCACATTGGTGGCACTGTGAAATGATATCGTCTGTAATTCTCTCTCCTAATCTATGATCGAATACAAAATTTTTTCCGATAAATTTACTTTCAATATTTTCTTCTTTGATTTGGCGTGTATATTCAATAATTCCCCCTTCCAATTGGAAAACATTTTTGAAACCCTGATGTTTGAAGTAAGCACTCGCCTTTTCGCAACGAATTCCTCCTGTACAGTACATCAAAAGATTTTTATCTTCTTTAAAATCCTGTAACTGCTCGTTAATAATCGGCAAACTTTCTCTGAAATTTTCTACATCAGGAGTAATGGCACCTTCAAAATGACCGACTTCACTTTCGTAATGATTTCTAAAATCTACTACAATCGTATTTGGATCTCCAAGCATATCATTGAATTCCTGTGCTTTCAAATGAATTCCTTTGTTGGTTACATCGAAAGTATCGTCATTCAAACCATCGGCAACGATTTTATTTCTGACTTTTATGGTCAACTTTAAGAATGAATGATTATCCTGATCAACAGCAACATTCAATCTGATTCCTTTCATAAAGTCGTATCCCTCCAAAGTATTATGAAAATCTTCAAACTGGTCGGCAGGAACACTCATCTGAGCGTTAATTCCTTCGTGTGCAACATAGATACGACCAAGAGCATCAAGTGCATTCCAGGCTATAAATAAATCGTCGCGAAATTTTTTAGGATTTTCAATGTTGGCATACGCATAGAAAGACAAAGTAAGACGATCCTTACCAGCTTCATCAATAAGTTGAGCTCTTTCTTCTGCGCTTAAGGTGTTATACAGTTGCATGCTATAAACGTGTTAAGTGAGAATATTTTTGCAAAGATATAAATTTTTCGTGAGTCTTTTGTTTGAGATAAATTGTAGCTATTATGATATATATTACGCGTTGTGCATTTTGAAAAATTTTAATGTTAGATACGTCAATTCGAGTGTTTTTTCGTAATGAAGTGGAGAAAAAATGTATCGAGAATAGATCTGCCTTCAAAATTACAAACTTCTCGATACGATTTTTTTCAAAAACCTACTCGAAGTGACGAAAATACATCAAAATGCACAACGGGTATATATTATGTTTTCAGACTCAGAGCAACAATCTGAAATTTAGAGTATGGAACCTCAAGCTAAGGCTTCGGAACCCATTGGACACTTCAACAGAGGATGATTGAATACAACAAATCCAAAGAACTCATCTTTGGATTTATTGATTGTACGAATTAAATTTGTGTTTTTAGAATCTAATGTTACTTTGAGGGATGATTAGTTTTATATATTATCTGGATATTTGGTAAAAATCTATAATAGGGGCTACGATCTGTTGGTCGCTTTCTTCGGCAAAATACCGGAAATCAACAGTGTTGCCGGGAAGAAGATACATAGCTCCGGAGCCTTCCGCCATGATGTTTTCGCCGGGAGCTACACTCCCCATTGCTACAGTTCTCTGAAGAAAACCGTTGACGAATACCCCTATTTTTCCTTTTTGGCTTAAGGTAGCATTTGGGACGGTACTATATGATGCGTTCACCTGATACAGCCCTTCGCCTTTTGCGGGAACTGTGAAAGTATTGGTAGTAATATTAAATGAGTTCGTTTTATTAATTCCCACTTGAGTAAAGATCATGAGTGTCCATACATCTTTCGGTACGGTTTGGTATCCGCTTATCGTATTTCCTCTTGCGATAAAATAAGCTTCTGCATTTTGCGCTCCTATGGTAGAGTTCTTACTTACCCAGCCAATACCGTCCCAATAATATTCTCCCATACCTTTAGCAGGATATTCAAATGATCCTGCAACAATATTGGGATTGGTATTATAGACCGTCAGTCCATAAGAAGGATTGGGGGTAGTGGGCGGAATAGTTCCTGTGATAGGTGCGAAAGCACGGGTATTAGTTAAGAAAACCTGAGGCAGCCGCAGTCCTTTATTGTAACTGTTCAGTTCTAAAAGGCTTCCTTCGAAAACGGCTGAAGTACCTATCCCTGTACTTCCTTCAATAATAGCTCCGTTGGCGGGCGCGGCAATTCCTGTGTAGCCTGAGCCTACTGATTGATTACCGTTAACGGTTAAAGTATTCGCAGGGGTTGGAGTATTGATGCCTACATTTCTTGTTTGAGCGTTAAGTACAGTAAAATATGCTGCCATACTTAGCAAAGAGATAATTTTTTTCATGTTTTTTTCATTTGTTTGTGTTCCAAAAGTAATTGATTTTCGGAGTGTTTGGATGACGCATTTCGTACGAATAGTACTACAGGATTGTACTAATAACACTACAATAAAAAACACCGCAATCTATTTGCGGTGATCTATGAAACAACTCTATGAAAAAATTGATTAGTATTTTATAATAGGCATCATAGCAACATTTCTTGGACGAGATACTCCATAGGCGTAATCGCTTCCATTATCGCTTACATTAATTAATTGTGTATTGGTAGAATTATCGCTATTTCCGTTGTTTGCCTTTACTGTGTTAGGGTAATTTGCTGTATACACATCATTATACAGAAGATCCCAACCCAATCCGTTTACCAATGTAGGCATTAATGTTCCTGTACTGGCAACAACGAACGGAATAACGGAGTCCATATTAGGTCCTGCTCCTCCGGCAATGAATGATCCTTTTTGCCAGGTTCCTATTACTCTTCCGGTATCTACCCCTCTGCTATTGTCATATCCACGGATAAATTCTCCTCGCAGATCAGGTAAATTAAAGGTTGTGCTTCCATTACCTATTCCATATCTTGTTCCTAAAACGGCAAATAGATCTGCATAAGTAGTTCGGCTAACGGCAGAACCATCACATTCAAGATATCCGTCCGGGAGAATGTTTGTGGCATAATAAAGAACCCCACCTATAGGAACACTCCCTGCTGCAAGGGCCGCTACTTCTGCTTGTGCTTTGGCTTCTTTTATTTGTTTTTTAGATGAAGCTAAAGTCATTAACTGTACCCATTCGGTTCCGTTGTTAATGTATAATCCCGGCGTAAGGTCTCCAACTTTTGCAGTATTGTAGATTACCATTCCCGCAACATGCTCTTTTAATGGAGCAGGGCTGTCGGAGGATTGTAAACTGATGCTTGGGAATTTTACTCCTTTATTAGCGCTGGCAATATCCAAAGCGGCATCTGCATTTGGGGATATTGTACCAATTCCTAAGTTTCCGTTGGCTGTTACCACTACGTCGTTAGCCTGTTGCAGGTTCGTTGGTTTGTTTTTTAATGGGTTGTCTTTTCCTCCGTCAATATGTAAGGTTGCTTGCGGATTAGTGGTATTAATACCCACCTGAGAATAAGCTAGAATACTTCCCTGAAGAAGGATTCCTAAGATTAAAGTTTTTTTCATTTGTTTGTTATTTATTAATTACAGTATTGTATTTAAGGGAATTAAAAATTGTATTTGTGTAATTCTTCGTACGGTGAAGTTATTTGTTTTGCAAAGAATACAAAGAATAAAGTTTGTACTAATATTACTACATGCTGTACTAATAATATGACAATTACTATTTTTTTCGGAAATAAAGTATACGATTTCAACAAAAACCAGCCCGAATTAAGTTCATCAGATGTCGATTGGGCAGAATTTGAAAAAGATTATAATTCCCACCTTCATTATGAAAGTATGATTGCCAGACTCGAAAGCCTTGTCATTAGGCTTAAAAATGCCAAAACACTTCATGATTACATAATTATCAGGCGGCACTTACAGAGTATGGGTTTACTGCTTTTAAGGCGGGAACTGCTTCCCCGGGGTTTGAAGTAAAGCAGAATGAGCTGAAGCAGTTTTTCAGCAGAACGGCCAGGTCGGGTGAGATTACTCCCGAAGCAAAAGGAGAATCCAATTAAAAGTATTCAATGTATATAGTATCAATTAAGTCCGGAATTTAAGTTCCGGACTTTTCTTTTGGGGTTATTTAATGGTCTTTTGCACTCCGGCAGTCCTCCGATGGGGTTCCGCAGTGAAGCGTTGACGTTCCGGAGTGAAAGCTTGAGCCCAGGTTTGACGTTCCAAACCTTAAAATTGGGCTGAAGAACCTCAGGATTGGACATCAGCAACCCGAAATTTGGGGTTCAGAACGTCAAAGTTGGTCTCATGAACGTCAACGCTTCACTGTAGAACCTCAAGCTTGCAGTCCGCAACCTCATCGGAGCAGTTTTACAGATCGTTGTTTCGTTATTTTGATTGGTGAACCGTAATAATCATATGACAGGAATATAATAAAAGAACTATAATGGATTAGGATAACGTCTTCTGATATGATTGCCGGAATGATGTAAATAAAAATACCACAGGAGGGAACCCGTGGTATTGGAAGAAATTAAGTGCTTGATCTTTAAATTCTATGATTTATTGTGTAACAACTTAATATGCTGAATAAATTTTTTTATCTTAATATGTTCTTAAAATCATAATTCTGAAATTGACTTACTTCTGATATTCTACGAAGATATATCCTTGTCCTCCGAAGCCTAATTGATCTCCGTCAGCTGCATGAAAATTAACTCTGTAATAGGTCTGGTCAGTATAAGAAAAGAACATGAATTGAATATGGCCATCATTGTAACAGTCAACCCCAAATACTCCCGGAATGTTATCGAAGGTAGTTCCTATTGAACTAGCATTATTGTAATGTAGTGCAGTTGGACCAGAACCTTGTGATGTCATATACTGCCCATGAACGATTCCAATATTAGCAGCTCCGGTAATTGATCTGCCCTGTATAGTTGTATAAGGAAGTGCTCCTCCTGAAGAACAGTTTCCCGGTATTACTTTAAATTCTAATGTTCCTATCTGAAGTGTTGGGCTTTCAGTAACCGTCGCATTAATAGGGAAAGAAACAAATCTTGTTTGTATTGGAATCGTGCTCTGTACTACTACATTTCCTGAACCATCAACACCAAGAGCCGCTGAATTATTAGTAGCCGGTGTTGTATTGTTAATATTGGATAATTTCAATCCTGAAGTACCGTTTGTACCCGATGCTATTTCCAGTTTTGCAGTAGGTGCCAGTGTACCCAATCCCATATTTCCTGCATTATCTATAATAGCGTCATTGGCGGATTGTACAGCACTCGGTACACCTGTCGCAGGGTTGTCTTTAGCACCATCTATATGAAAGCTCCCTTGTGGATTTGCTGTGTTTATACCAACCTGAGCGAATGATTGCGTTGATATGGAAAACAACGCGAGTAAAATTGTTTTTTTCATTTTTGTATGTAAGTTTTAAATGTTAGTCCTGACTATTTAAAAAAAGATAAATCGGTACCTCTGCAATATCAACTGCAATGTATAATCTTTCGAAGCTGTTTTCTGATCAACTGCAGATGAAAGGCTTTGTACATATATATGTGTTTTTAGAATCTATCTACTGAATTCTTGTAATGATGTAGTTGGAATCGGCTAAATATCCGTTGGTTCCTGAAGTATTATTATAATAAACGGACATTGTTTCGCCCGCTGCCATCGTTTGAATGGTAAAAAACGCGGCTCCGATTGTACCGTTAATAACAATTCCTACAGCCGTACTTTGTACGATTGTGGTTTCATTCTTTCTGAAAGAAAATATCATTCTATTTCCAGGATTATTAGTATTAATCATTGCACATGAAAAGTCAAAACGGTAAACTCCTGCTGTAGGTGCTGTAAAGATCCCCGCATTTGTCAAAGCTGCTGCTGGTGCACCACCATATCCTGCTGTTGTAGTAAAACTCACAGTTCCTGTTGAGCCTTCTCCACCATAGCTGAAAGTGGTAGGATTTACGCCATTTACTACATACAATCCGGTATATGTATTTTCGATACCCATGGATATAACATTTCCGCTACTGTCTACGCCAAGGGCAGTTTTAGTGCCTGTAAATGCCGGGGTACCACTATTTAGGTTAGAAAATTTTAATCCTGAGGTTCCTGTTGTACCTGATGCAACTTCCAGTTTTGCAGTAGGTGCTCCAATACCAATACCTACATTTCCGGTTCCTGTGAATCCTAAGTTGTTTCCGTTTAAGTTTACATTTCTTACTCCTGCAAGGCTTCCGTCAGCATTATAAATATTAGCTCCGTTTCCTGTAGCCATTTTTACCCAAACCGTTCCATCGAAATAATAAAATCCTACAGCATCTATATTGGCGGTTGTTCCGGTTGCAGTTCCTGTAGCGATGTTATTGACGTAAATCATGGTAGAAACAGGAACCGAAGTCATGCTTTGGGCACGTTGTCTGTCTACTCTCGGAACCAAAACACCGTCTACTGTATTAAGGGTTCCGGTGGGTGCTTTAGCAGTAATGTCAAGAGTTGCAGCAGGTGTTGGTGTATTAACACCTACTTGTGCGAAAATCTGTACCGAAAGTGAAACCATAGCTAGTAAAAATAATTTTCTCATTGTATCAAGGTTTTAAATTTAAGTAATGATTAAAATCAGATAGAAAAGACTATACTTATCCCAGCTTACTAAAAACAGCTTATGCCTTAAAGATTCTGAAGTTATTTTCCTGAACTTCAAATTTGTGTGCTTGGTGAAATGTTGGAAAGAATATTTTCTATAGTTTATTAGAGTTATTCTCTTTAATTGTAAGATTTAAGAGTTAATATTCTGTTAATCTCTTTGTAAGCAGTGAGGTTATGAGTCTTTTTAATGATTATTTTTTTTAAATCCTGTGTCAAAAATATATGAATTATTATGGCTTTCATAATAATGTTTGAACGAATGATACTACATGTTTGTACTAAAAATACTACAAAATAGTCCCTATATGTTCAATAGTTTAATTGTAGTCATATTATGACAGATTTGTAGTATATATTACAAGTTATGTAATGGGAAAACTTAATGTAATAGATACATTTGCATTGTAGTTAGTATAAGGGTTTATTTGAAATAAAGCTACACACAGTGAGGACACTTATTAGTGATAATTGTCTTTTTTTCATCCTGATCTGTCGGATGTGAGGTCCGACAGATCTTTTTTAAGAATATTTTTTCAAGCAGCCAATAAGGCGACGATTCTAAAAGCATTAAAAAACTTATCATACATTGATGGTACTTACATCACAATAATCCATCAAATCGAAACATCAGATCAAAAGATCTGATGTTTATTTTTTTACGAAAAATTTTTCTTTGTTATTTTTTTGGAATATTGTGGCTGCTGTTGTATATTTTCAGAAGTTCGATGAGGTTGTTTACTTCCAGTTTTGCATACACTCTTCTTTTGTATGTGCTTGCGGTTGTCATTTGGATATTGAGTGCGTTGGCGATTTCCAGATTTCCGCTTCCTTCTGCAAGAAGCCTGAAAACCTGAAGTTCTCTTTCCGATAGAACATCATTCACATCCTTTTTATGTTGATGTTTGGAAAACTGCTTTATTAATTCGGGAGTATAATAAAAACCGTCTTCAAATACTGAGTTTACCGCTTTTATTAATATTTTTTCACTGCTCATTTTATTTAAGAAACCTTCTGCGCCTTCCCGAATATACTCTATGGCAACATTTTCTTTATAAGATGAGAACACGAGAATCGGAAGATCTTCCTGAATCGTTTTCAGTTCGCGGATCATGTATTTGAAAGTACTGCCTTCCATGTCTATATCAAGAATCAGCAGATCGAATTTCGCTTCCCGAAGTTTATTTTTTACTTCGTCGTAGTTTTCTGCGTAATCACAGGAAATGTCTCTGATATGGCTTTCCAAAACCAATGCAGTGCCCAGCCTTACCACAGAATGGTCGTCGGCAATCAATATTTTTTTAGTCATAGTGTGTTATTTTTTAAGATAAAGTTTTACAATAGTTCCTTTCGGTGTATTTTCATGGAAAGTAATTTTTGCTTCTAACTTTTTACTGAGTTGAATTACCATATGCAAACCCAATCCGTAGTTTTTAAATACAAAATTTTCTGTTGCCAATCTCTCGGATACCTGAGAATAGTATTCTATCTGAGTTGGAGTCATCCCTTTTCCATCGTCAAATATACCAATTTCTACTTGGGTGTTTTCTTCTCTTGTTTTAATGATTATTTCGCCACTTTCTGTATTTTTTACTGCATTGTCTATCAGATTATGAAGAATTGCTGAGAGTATATTTTTATTTGTTTTTATCATCAACTCAAAATCACAGAGATTCTTTATGGTAGTATTTTGCTCTAAAGCCATCTGCTCAAAAAGAAGCTTTTTACCTTCCAGTATTTCAAAGATAGAGCAAGCTTCTTGGTCCAGAATATTTTCTTCTTTATACAGCTCATTGTATTCTTTTAATCCCAGCGTAAACTTAAATAGCTGTTCGGAAGTTTTATGAATACTGTCAAAATATTTTTTCTGAGCATTAATATTATCTGCTTCACTTAATTTTTGTGACATCAGGGAAATAAATCGAACAGGTGTCGTAATGTCATGGCTGATGCTTTCCATGATCTTCTGTTGATATTCAGATTCGTTTTTCAGTCTGGTTTTGGTCTGTTCAAGGTTTTCGCTGGTTTCTTTCAGTTCAAGATTTTTGCTGTCGAGATTGCTTTTTAATTTTTTATTGATACTTCTCAGGAAATTTGTCCGTAACTGTATAATGATCAAAATACTGATAATTCCTATTAATGCAATGAATGTTTTAAACCAAAGTGTTTCGTAAAAAAATGGCTGTATCTCAATGCGTATTTTTTTATAGGCGAATTTTCCGTCTTCGGAAGTCAGGAATCTTACATGGAGGTAATAATTTCCGGGGCGTACATTGGCTAAAATATATTTTCGGTCGTTTTTAGCATCTTCCCATTTATCATTTTCGCTGTTTTCGAGTCTGGTTTCTAGATAAATGTTTTCGCTATTATGGTAATATGGGAAATCAAAATAGATGTCGGCAGCTTTATAATCACTGCGTAATCTAAGTGTGCCTTTAAAATTAATATCATTTTTGCCGTTTTTGGCTCTTTCTATAAATAATTGATGAGGTTTAGGATAGTGCGTTTTAATTTCATTAGGATTAAAAAATACAAAGCCTTCCATTGATGGAAATACAAAATCTCCGTTTCCCAGAATATTCCCGCTGGGATTGGAGCTTCCGTTGAATTCATTATTCAGAAAGCCATTTTCTTTGGTGTAACGGTAGTAGGTGACTTTTGTGTTTTTGTCTTGAACATAATCCAATAATGCTTTTTTAGAAACCTTGAATAATCCGTTGTTGGAAGAAATCCAGAAAAACCCTTTTTGGTCTTCCAGGATATGATGAGCGTTGGCAACATTTCCCCCTTTGTCATAAGGCATACCAATTATTTTGTATTTTTTAATGAGAAAAAAACCTTTCCCGTGTGTTGTAAACCAATAATTACCGTCTTTTGTCTTTTGAATTTCTTTTACAACCAATCCTTTGGCTATGTGCCTTATAATTTTATGCTGAGAAAGCGAAACAATAAAAATTCCGTTACTGGTTCCTACATACAATTGATTATTACCTGCATCTTGTACAAAATTCACAAAATCTTTAAATCTGAAAATATTTTCTGCTTTCTTGAAGTGGTCATCAGGAAATACATTCAGATAATAATAATTGAATGCTGCATCTGCCATGTTAACAGCATATTTTTTATTGATTTTAAAAATGCCCTGAACATTTCTTTCCGGGAAACTAATAGAATCTTTTTTATGATACTGAGAGTTCTTAAGTATTCTGTGAATTTTGTTAAATTCTACATGTAAGAGATTAGAGGAATTATCATACAAAAGATAACGCCTGTCGTATTTTGTATTTTCAGAAAATTGTCTGTCAACTTTATCTTTGAAAAATTCGAATCCCTGTTTGGTAATAATAGAGTGAGAAGTAAACGGTTGTGCTTCATATACCACTTCACCCGTAAACGGAACATTTTTTTGTGGAACATAAAAATTGGAAAGACTGATAATATTCAATCCTTTTACTACATTTCCTAAATACAGTTTATTGGATTCTGCATCGTAAAACATACAATACAATAATTCTTTTTCAATTTTTCTGTATTCTATGAGAAAGGTGAGTGTTGGTTTGCCATTTTGTAATTTGCTGAGGTATACATTGCCATTTTTGATTACAAAAACCTGTTGGGTTCCCTGATGCCAGTATATTTTTGCTTTAGGATCATTGTAAAGAGAAGGCTGACTGTCATATGAAACTGTTCCGTTTTTTATAATAATCGTTCTTCTGTTTTTAGGATCACCGACGTAAACAGTATTTTCGTGAACAAAAACATTTCTTAGGAGTTTGAGAGGAAAATTTTTTAAAATTACTTTTTTCGTTTTATTTTCTAAACCGTACTGAACTTGTTTGCCGTCGAAAAAGTATGTTCCTGAATTTGTTTTAATGTAATAATAATCTATATCAGGATAAAAAACGGAACTAAAGCTGTTCTTGTAAAATTTCTTATACTGTTTTCCTGCTATTAGGGAAAAAGTTCGGGATATATTTTTATCAGGTATAGTTTTTACTGTTCTGCCGGAGATCAAAACACATTGTTTTTCCCAATTGTTGAAAACAATAAATTTATCTTTTTCATAAATAAGAAAATCTTTAAAGTTTAGATTCTCAATTTTGAAATTATTATACAAAAGAAAACTGTTTCCGTCAAACCTAATAATTCCGTTGTCTGTTGCCAGCCAGATAAAGCCATATTTATCTTTTGTGATGTCTTTTACACTGTTTTGGGGAAGTCCCTGATCCATGCCATACCATTGGGATGTATAATGCTGAGCACTAAACATCAGTGGGAAAAATATAAAAATAAAGCAACGGAACTTCATTAATAATATTTGGTTATGTTAGTTTTATTTCTGCAAAGGTATCTACATTTTGTAGTAATAATTCTACAAATTGTCAATTAATTATTACATTTTAGTATAATTAATTTAATAAAAAATAATTATCTACGATGAATTTCGCTGATGTCTTTTGATAGTAAATTAAAACCTCCCGGCTGGAGAGGCTTCGTTATTTAGTTAAAAGTTGTTGTGTATTCAATAAAGACTTAATATACAGTCAAGTGAACTCTATAAAGAATGAGAGTCTGTTTTTTTTCATTAGTTGTATTTATAAGAGTACAAAGATAAAGGAATTACCTATTGATTAAATAAAACAAAATATAGTAAAAATCCTACATTCATGTACTAAAATTACTACACTAAATCTGAAAAGAAAAAAAGCCCTAATAATAGAGCTTTCTTAATAAGTAATTGGTAGTCTATAGGAGAATCGAACTCCTGTTGCAAGGATGAAAACCTTGAGTCCTAACCACTAGACGAATAGACCAAATTTTGAGGTTGCAAAAGTAATGATTAACTTTTTAACTTCAAAATTATTTTCTTACTACCTAAAGACTTTTTGGATAACTGTGTTTTTAATTCCTTTAGCCTCAAGATCTTTCTGTAGTTTTACTGCATCTTCCAATGAATATAATTTTCCATAAGTATAGTAGAAAACTCCGTTTTCTTTATTTCTTTCAACATCTTTCAGGGTTTGCATCACGTATGAATTGCCATTCATTTTTTCACCTACGTAGACTTCAATCGTATAATATCCCGTATTCAGTTTTTGATTAGGCATAAATCCTACCGCATACGCATTTCTGAATCCTGCGTCTTTAGCCGTTTTAATATTAATATCTCTTACCGAAGCAAGATTGGTAACACCATAATAATATTTATAAAGTCCGTTTTCTTTAATTGGAAGAATGTAATTCAGTCCTTTTAAAGCAGGATCACCATCATTGTATTTTGTAGGAGAGCTCAGCAATAAAATTCTGAAATCATTTTTTAAGGCAATTTCTGCCAATTTATCCGGTTCCGGCTTTTTGGTGATCGTCTGAACTCCTGATTTCCTGTCGATTGCTTTTTTATAATCAATGATTGCCTGATAAATACTTACGGAAATTTCCTGTTGTCCTTTTTCTGATGCCAGATAGTGACTTTCTTCAGGGTGATTGATAAATCCTGTTTCGATAAGTACAGAAGGCATCGCATTCATACGCAGAACGTGAAGGTTTTTCTGCCAAACTCCTCTTGACGATCTTTTATCTTTATTCACAAAATTATCTTCAACCAAACCTCCTAACAAAAGGCTCGATTCAAGATATTTGCTTTGCTGAAGTTTTAGGGCAATTAAAGATTCCGGGGAGCTTGCATCGTAAGAACCGAACGTCTGCCTATCTTTTTCGTCCAAGAAAATCACATCATTTTCTCGTTTTGCAACTTCAAGATTGGTGTCATTTTGATCAGGTCCCTGTACATAAGTTTCAGTTCCATAAGCAGTTGGTCTTTTAGAAGAATTACAGTGTATGGAAACAAAAAGATCTGCCTTACTTCTATTGGCGAGATTCGTCCTGTCGGATAATGAAGGATATTCGTCAATTTTTCGTGTATAGATTACTTTGAAATCTTTATTTTTTTCAAGCATTTCACCAACTTTCAGAGTAATGGCAAGCGTAACGTCTTTTTCTGCAATTCTCCCAATATCTGCATAGCTTCTGTTGGCTCCATGATCGCTTCCTCCGTGTCCGGCGTCTAAAACAACGGTAAATTTCTTTTGTGAAAACATAAAGTTATTAAGAAGGAGAAGGAGAAATGATAAAATTATTTTAAAATTTACTTTGTGCATCTTACAGTTTTAAAAATTATATTAATTTTGAGCCTTGAATTATATACATTAAATATAACATAAATTGGTCAAAACCGTCTCCAAAAATATATTACAAATTTTAATTATCCTAATTTTTAACAATTTTTTAGCACAACAAACTCCTGAAAAATTGCCTGAAAATACGGTTAATGATACTATTTCCAAAAAGGATACCATTGTCTTGAAGAAAGAATCATTAGAAGATGTTCTTCAGACAAAAGCAGATTTCCAGCGCAGAGATTTCCAGAAAAAGATGATTTATCTGAACAAAAATGCGCAGGTAAAGTATCAGGATATGCAGATTGATGCAGATTATATCTCTATCGACGAGCAGAAAAATCTTATGTATGCCAGAGGAAAACAAGATTCTTTAGGTAAAATTATTGAACCTGTAATCACCACTCAGGCGGGAAAAAAATACGAGACCGATGAGTTCAGTTATAATACCAAAACCAGACAGGCAATTGCTTTCAACGCAAGAACTGAAGAAAGTGAAGGGGTAATTGTAGCTGAAAAGACAAAAAAATATAATGACAGCGTCTTTGCCATGAGACGGGCAGATTATACGACGGATGATTATTTCATTAAGAAAAAAGATACGGCAGCCGATTATTTTCTGAGAGCGTCTTATATTAAGTTAATTAAAACAAAAAATAAATCTTCCATTGTTTCCGGACCTATCTGGCTGTATATCGAGAATATTCCGACTCCTTTAATTATGCCGTTTGCGATCTTACCGTTTTCGAGTAAAAGATCTGCAGGTATTTTGATTCCAAGTTTCGGGGAACGACAGGATGTTGGGTTTTTCTTAAACGGAATAGGATACTACCAACCCATCGGTGAGCATTTTGATATTAAAGTGCTGGCAGATATTTATACAAAAGGAAGCTGGAACTTAAGGCCCGAAACCAATTATATCAAAAAATACCGTTATTCCGGGAATTTTTCTGCAGATATCGGTACCGCTGTGCGAGGTATTAAAGGATTGGATGACTACGGAAAAACACGAACATACAGAATTGCGTGGAGGCATTCACAGGATGTAAAAGCTAACCCGTTTCTTACATTCTCTGCTTCTGTGGATATTGTAAGTACCAAATTCTACAACAATACGCTGAATAACAATTATATTTTAAATCAAAATGTATTAAATACGCAGCAAAACTCCACTGTTACGCTTACGAAGAGATTTTTAAAACTTCCCGCAACGATCACCGGAACGGCTTCTTACTCTCAGAATTTTGCAACAGGATTGTCGGATCTTCGTTTGCCACAGATGAATATTGCGATCAATCAGTTTTATTTATTTAAATCAAAAACAGGCGTCAGACAAGGATTGCTGGAAAATATTACAGTAAATACGGGAATCAATTTAACCAACTTTGTACAGACCGATGAAGGAGAACTTTTCAAGCAGGAAATGTGGGATAAAATGCAGACGGGACTGAAAAACAACATCACATTAGGAACCAATACAACGGTTGCAAAATATTTCACATTCAGTTTAGGAGCTAATATTGATAATGCATTAACGACAAAAACGGTTGAGAAGTTTTATGATCCTATCCAAAATAAAGTCGTGACAGAAACGGATAAAGGTATCAACGGATATTCTACATTTTCAACAACGGCGAGTCTTCAGACGACCTTATACGGAATGCTTAACTTTAAAAAAGGTTCTGCTATTGAAGCGATCAGACACATGATCACACCAAGTTTAGGGTTTACATATTCTCCGGATTTCGGAACTTCAAGATTCGGGTATTTTAGAAATTATTATGATGCAAACGGAGCTTTAACACCATATTCAATTTTTGAAGGCGGAATTATAGGAAGTCCTTCAACAGGAATGGTGGGAGCGCTTGGCTTCAATATCGGAAACAATATCGAGATGAAAGTAAAGTCTAAAAGTGATTCTACCGGAGTAAAAAAAATCAAGATTTTTGAATCTTTAAACCTTTCAGGAAGCTATAACTTTGCAGCAAAAGATCACCCTTTTTCTATTGTAACCATCAACGGGCAGTCTTCTTTCTTTAATAATAAATTGAGTGTAAATACAAGTTTATCATTAGACCCGTACAAAATTATTTATCTTCCGGGACAGGATGCGGGAATCAGAACTGAAGATTTCGGAGGTTTCAGTGTACAGGGTTTCAATGTTCAGATGTCTTATCCTTTGAGCAAAGAAATATTCGGAGAGAAAACAGATTACGGTAAAAAATATAAAACAAAAGGAGAAATCAGGAATGAGAATTATTATTTTGATGATGATAATTATGCACATTTCGATCAGCCCTGGACATTAAATATAAATGCCAATTATGCTTTCACGAAAAGTTCCGCTTCAAGAACACCGACAAGATTAGCATCAGTTGGTTTGGATGGAAGTTTAAAATTAACGCCTTTCTGGAATATCAACGGAAGTACGCATTATGATATGGTAACGGGAGATTTGGCGTATACAAGAATCGGTTTTTCGAGAGATCAGCGAAGTTTTACGATTAATTTTAACTGGGTTCCTTTCGGGCAGTACAAAGTGTATGATTTCTTTATCGGTATAAAAGCCAATATTTTAAGTGACGCATTGAAGTATAAAGACAGAAGTTTTACACAACCTAATGCTCCTTTTTAATATCGGATTGATATTTGATTATGTAAATAGAATATAAATTTTATATTTGCACCCAAAATAAATTCTAATGAAAAAGATAATCAATACTGTAAATGCTCCGGCAGCTATCGGACCTTATTCACAAGCAAATATGGCGAATGGTGTTTTATACATCTCTGGTCAGATCCCTGTAGATCCTGCAACGGGTAAATTGGTAGAAGGAATTGAAAAAGAAACGCATCAGGTGATGAAAAACCTTGAAGCTGTTCTTACAGAAGCAGGAATGACTTTTAAAAATGTTGTGAAAGCTTCAATTTTCCTTAAAAGTATGGATGATTTTGCAGTAATGAATGATATTTATGCATCTTATCTGGATGCAGAAAGCTATCCGGCTCGTGAAACGGTACAGGTTTCTTGTCTGCCTAAAAATGTTGATATCGAAATTTCTATGATCGCACATCAGGATTAATGAATTTTATAAGAAATACTTTTGCGGTTATTGTAGGTCTTGCGATTGCAGGGCTCATTATTACTCTTGGGATAAGAATATTTCCGCAATGGATTACTTTCGATGCTTTTGCTCCGTTTGAGCATTGGCAGAGATTTCTTCAGAGTATGCAGAACGATGGTGCTTTCTTCGGATTTCTTTTGTTTATTTCCGGTTTGGGAACTACAGTGGGAGGAGTTGCAACGGCTATTATTGTTAAATATGCCAAAGTGGCTTATGCGATACTCATCGGGTTTATTATGCTGTTTCTAGCCATGCTGGATGTTATTATTTTCCCATATCATCCAACGTTTTATAAAATCTCAATTTTCCTTACTTTCTTTCCTTTTTCTTGGATCGGGGGTAAGATTGTAGCAGTCATTTATGAACGGAAAAAGAAGAAAATAATCTCCGAAAAAATGAATAAATCATAAATAAAAAACGCTGCAGACTGCAGCGTTTTTTGTTGATATGAAGAAAAATTAGGGTCTTTATTAAGGCATTTTAAAACCTCTTGTATACATCTGTCCGTAAGCATCTACGAATTTTACCGATACATTTCCTGAATATTTATCAAGAACTTTCTCAACATCTTTTTGAGAGTTTACCGGTTTACCGTTAATTTCAACAACGATATAATTATCTACAATTCCTATTTTGGCGATCTCGCTTCCTTCTGATACATTTTTAGCGACCACACCGCTATTTAAACCATAATCTGTTTTGAACCTTTCACTTAACGGCTCAAATTCTGCTCCAATTTTTTCACTTACACTAAGGTCAGCTTTTGTTCTTGTAGAAGTTCCTCCTTTTTGATCTCTTAACGTAACAGTCGTCGTAGTATCTTTACCATTTCTTGAATAGGTAACCTGTACTTTATCACCAGGGCGTTTACTTCCGACAGCCATTGAAAGATCAGCAAAATCGGTGATCACAATATTATCAATCTTATTAATGATATCTCCCTTTTTCAATCCTGAAGATTCTGCACCGCTGTTTTCTCCAAATCCGGTAACCAAAACTCCTGAACCTACTTTAAGGTTGGCCTTCTCTTGCTTGTTATAAGCAGCAACCAATTGATCATTGGAAAGATCTAATGAAGTTACTCCCAAGAATCCTCTTTGTACAATACCGAAGTTTTTAATATCTTCAACAATTTTTCTCGCTAAATTTGCCGGTACAGCAAAGCCGTATCCTTGATAATAACCTGTTGTAGACTGAATGGCAGAATTAATACCAATCAAATCTCCATTTGTATTTACCAACGCTCCCCCTGAGTTTCCAGGATTAATCGCTGCATCTGTCTGGATGAAACTTTCAATCGGATTGGCAGCTTTTCCTTGTGAGCTTAAAATTCCGATTCCTCTTCCTTTAGCTGAGACAATTCCCGCCGTTACTGTAGAATTTAATCCCAGTGGATTTCCTACTGCAAGTACCCATTGTCCAACATCGATATTATCTGAATTAGCAAAATTTAAATAAGGTAATCCTTTCTCTTCGATTTTCAATAAAGAAATATCAGTGTTCGGATCTGTTCCTATTAATGTTGCGATGTAAGATTTTTTATTGCTTAGTACAACTTCAAGTTTATTGGCTCCTGCAACAACGTGATTATTTGAGATAATATAACCATCCGGCGAAATAATTACCCCGGAACCCATACCTGAAGGCATATTATCAGGTATTTGCTGTTGTTTCTGTCTCTGTTGGCCTTTTCCTCCGAAAGGATCTCCGAAAAAGAAATCAAACATATCCTGCTCAGAAGCTCTGCTTGATGTTCTGGATTGGTAGTTTTTGATCGTTACGACAGCCGGAACCGTTGTTTTTGCTGCTTTCACAAAATCATCGCCTACCGCTCCGGAATTCATTCCTGCAAAAGAAACATTGGATGCCGATTTTGTAAAGTATGACTGGTCTCCGCTGTTGGAATCATGATTGAAATATTGTAATGCTCCAACGGTAGTAGCTCCTGACATAACGCCTACTACTGCAAATGGTAATAGTTTTTTTAAAGTACTCTTCATTGTATATCTTTTCTTTTTAATTGTTAATTCTTGTGTTATTGTAAACAAATTTAATGCTAAATAGGTATGCGATTGGCATGTAATGTTTCAGTTTTAACTAAAATTTAACGAGAATAACATTATTTTACAGATTATGTCATAATTATATGGGTCAATTAACAAAACTTAAAATTATATTAAATGACATTTTGACATATTGTAAGATTAACGAAGTCATACAAAAGTTAAATTTCATATTTAATGTGTCAAAAATTCTACCAATTAAGAGCTTGTTTAAATTTTATTAAATAATAATTTTATAGCCTAATTTAGTTTTTATCTACCACAACATTTCTTTTGATTTACTTTTTTCCTCAGTCAAGCAGTTGAATGACAATCTGTATTCAAATTCTTACCCTTACTCTTTTTTATTTTTTTAATTAGACTCTTAAATAGTATGTTATTTAAAATATTCACGAATTCCACATATTTCAAAACCTGATGATAAATATTACAATTTTGTCATTTTTTTATTACACAGATGTAGTAAAAATATTACGTGATTTAAAAATAAGATTACAATAAAACCAATACTTTTGGAACTGAAAACAATAGTAAGCATGAAAAAAATTATTACCCTATTAGGTACGGTAACTTGTATCTCTATTCTTAACGCCCAAGCCGGCAATGTAGGTATCAATACTCCAACTCCCACCAATACCCTTACCGTAAACGGAAATCAGTCGATAGGTTTTCGATATCAGAATGTTAATGCTCCCACAAATGGAATTATTATTGAAGGAAATACAGGAATCGGTACTTCCACTCCACTATCAAAACTAGATGTAAACGGTCAGACAAAAATTGGTGATGGAACTATTACTCCTGCAGCTCCTCCCTCCAGCGGAAGTATTCTTGAACTAAACAGCGAATCTCGAGGATTAAGACTGCCTCAGGTTGCCCTTACAAGCACAACTCAATATTCTCCCATGCAGGGATCGGGAACAGATTTTTCATCAAAAGGAATGACTGTTTTCAATTACAATGCCACAGTCGCATCAAGCAATACTCTGTATCCTGCAAGAGGAGCCGGAGAGTATTATTGGGATGGCACAGGTTGGGTTAGCAAAAATTCTTATGGACCGCAAGCTTCGGACAGCTATATGTCTGTTTACAGCACAAGTAATCAAGATATCGCCGCCAATACGTGGACTACTATTAATTTTACAAACAAGTATTATGATAAAAATAACAGTGTAGCCCTACCTACTTCAGCGTTTTCTATTCCTAATAACTCTACAGGACTTTATCAGATCAACGCATCCTATACAACCGACATAAACATGTCCTCAATTCGAAGGGGCAGAATAGGGATATTTGTTAATAACATTCTCATAAAAACTTTTGTCTACAGCAATGCATATCCCTCTTTACCTATCGAGACAAGTGGAGGAACCGCTTTATATATGCAGGGAGGCGATGTCGTAACATTTAAATTTTATGCAGACGGTATTGGGGTAAAACTTGCTACTATACACCTCGATATGTATCAAGTATCCAGATAATATACAAGCACAATGATTAAAATTCCCAATAATTATATTTAATTCTAAAAACACATTCTATTCATAATTAAGTAAGGTAAAGTCAAAGATCTAGGTCTTTGGCTTTTTTTGGATTAAAATAGCATTAAGAAGATCAATAATATCAGCTCAAATCAGCAAAAAAATAAAAAAAATCACTAACTTTTTGAAAAATTTTAAAAGGCATTCTTAAATTACATAACAATGCCATAAAATTCATCATAAATCTTTAAAAATATAACAGCAGAATGCAGTCAATTGATTTTCAACACTCAAATAATATGAAATATAACTATCGAAATTAAAACACTGAACAGAAAGAATTAACAAAAACGGATAATAACATCAATCGAGAGAAGATTTTTTTCATAAAAACGCTCAAAAACATGTACACTATTTTGTTTCAAAGAAAAAAATATTATATTTGCACCGCCTTAACGGGGAATAACTCCTCTTTAAGACAACAAAATTTTATATCATGCCGGATTTAAAAATACAAGAAGCAAAATTGCTTTTTAAGAAAATCCACTCTAACCCAAAAAGTTACGATTTAAGAATCAATGAAGACGGGATTACAGGCAGAGATGATAAAATAAGTTTCAGACTTTACAGGACCAGAGAAAGGGTCGATTTTGAAGTAACGATTGACGGACTAACCTTCACCAATATTACTGGAGAATGGAACAATGCAATGATTATGCTAACAAGCACGATCAAAAAATTAGAAAGAGAAGAAGAGAATTTTAAAATAGAACAGGCAATAGATAAACTCCGAAAATATTTATCTGAAGAAAATTAAAAATTTCTAAAAATAAATTTGGTAGATTAAAAAATAGTTTATACTTTTGCACTCACATTTGAACGATATGGCAAATCATAAATCAGCATTAAAAAGAATCAGACAAAACGAAGTTAGAAAAGTTCGTAACAGATATTACCACAAGACTGCTAGAACAGCTTTGAAGGTGTTAAGAAATGAAGAAGATAAAGCTGCTGCTACAGAGCAATTGCCGAAAGTTATCTCTTTGTTGGATAAATTAGCTAAGAAAAATATTATCCACAAAAACAAAGCGGCTAACTTAAAAAGCAAATTAACTAAGCACGTTAATAAACTAGCTTAATAAGTATAGATGGCCCGTTCGTCTATCGGTTAGGACCTCAGATTTTCATTCTGGTAAGAGGGGTTCGACTCCCCTACGGGCTACAAAATTTAATTACTACTAACCGGGTAATTAAATAAGAGTTGAAACTTATAAAAACAAAAACTAACCCTGTAAATATTTTTACAGTTTGGTAGATGGCCCGTTCGTCTATCGGTTAGGACCTCAGATTTTCATTCTGGTAAGAGGGGTTCGACTCCCCTACGGGCTACTTAAAAGAGATTTCAGTTTGAAATCTCTTTTTTATTGTACTATATTATGATTACTTCTCACAGTGTAATCAACTACTTCATAAGAACAGTTACGGCTCATTAAAACTGCGAAAACAAGAATGACGAACCAAACTGCAAAGATCATTGATGAGTTAGTTTGCGTCAAACATTAATCTTATGGCGGTCTTTTGAATTACTCATTTTTTGACGCAAAGTTTTATTTTTCGTTATGAATATTTTAAAAGAGCAAAGAGTAAATCAATTAAAATTGATTTGACGAAGCGAACGTTTACAGTAAACTTAATCAAACAGCTTCGCTGTTAAACTTTGCTCCTTTAAATGAAGAGTTTTTGAATAAAACCTTCGTTAAAATTATTCGGTTAAATTCCAAAATTCAGGAAAATACTGAACCGTGATTTTGCTTCAATGTCACCTCCCGCCAAATTGGAATAAGCAGGAAGCATCATTTCACTTCCCAGACTGAATTTTTTGTAAGAAGCCTCAAAGCCGAGCTTTCCGTACAAAGCACTTCCCGCCGTATTGGGCAACACCTCATCAAATTGTTTATTTCCATTGTAAACTTCTCCCTGCATTCCCAATTTTCCGGAGAAAATTACTTTTTCATTTCCTACAATCCGATAAAATCCTGTCGCTGTATAATTCCACTGATTTCCGAAATGATACTGTTTTTTATTTTCTGTTTTAATAGTGTAATCGGTATTTAGCAGAACAGCGACTTTATTTTTCTGAAATTTATAATTCAAAACCATCTGATAATCCCAGCTTCCCGTTCCCAACTGAAAACTAGGATTGACGCCTGAAATTCCTTTTTCATCAAATTTCCCCAAAGGAACTTTCACTCCAACGCCACCGTTTATTTGGTGAATATTCTCATTTGAATTGAATAGCTGATAAATTCCCATCAAATTCAAATCTCCGATTCCATTGATTTTAATATTGCCCTGCATTGTTTTCTTTTCATGAAAATGAAATGGCAAACTTGCATAGACACTCAACTTTTTAGTCAGCGGAATTTTCCCCCAAAGCTGAATAGTATTAAAATATTGATCCTGCGTCAAATCTTTTACGAATAAATTTTCTTTTGCTTTATAATGTTGGGAAAAATATTTAATTCCGATAAACTGAGGATTCAGTAAAGATTCAAAACCGGAAGATCCGTTTCCGGCGGCGCAACCGCAGGCATCACAGTCATCAAAAACGATTTGATTAACATGATCCGGAATAAAAAGGCTGTCGCTGACTGTTTTAGCCTGATTTAATGTAAACAAAATCAAACTTATAATTAAAAATATTTTTTTCATGTTCAATAATTATTCTGCAAATTTTGGATTAGAGATAAAACTTTTGTCAAACAACGTTTTTAGAAAAGCAATAATGAGCTGTTTTTCCTGTGTATCCATTGCAATTCCGATGTGCCCGTTTTGTTTTAGCTGAGGATCAAGATTGGGCTGATTCTCCACGTTATCAGAATAAAAATTCATGACAGCATCCAACGTATAAAATCTTCCGTCGTGCATATAGGGAGCAGTATATTCTACATTTCTAAGACTTGGAACTCTGAATTTCATATTGTCATTCCAGTCTAAAGTCACCCGATATCTTCCTCTGTCGTCAAACTGAGCATTGTAATACATTCCCGTATTTCTAAAGCTTTCATCAGTAAACAATTCTCCGCTGTGGCAGGAAGCACATTTATTCTGAAACAATGCCATTCCCTGAGTTTCTTCGCTAGTAAAAGCAACCTGCCCTTTTTTATACTGATCATATTTGGAATCCGCAGAAACCATTGTCACCATAAACTGAGAAATCGCTTTCAGAATTCTGTCTCCGGTAATATTTTCATCTCCAAAAGCAGCTTTAAACATTTTCTTGTAATTGTTATCTGCACTCAATTTTCCTACAGCTTCAGGCAATGAACTATCCATTTCAAAATCAGTCGTAATGGGTACTAATGATCTTTCATCGAGATTATGACTCACTCCATCCCAAGTATAATTTTTTAAGAAAGCCATATTCTGAATGGGCGGTGCATTTCTCATTCCTAACCGGTCATCAATTCCGTGGCTTACAGTATGTCCGTGATGGGTAAAAGCATATTCCTGAATATGACAGAAACCGCATGAAATAGTATTGTTTCGGGAGAGTTTTCCTTCATAAAAAAGTTTTTTTCCTAATGCTACTCCATTCAAAGTGACTGGATTTCCTGTAACATCAAAAGTCATTTTTGGGAAACCGGAAGGAATTTCTAATGTGTACGCTTCATCTTTTTGCAAAGGTTCTATGACATCATCAGAACATGAAGAAAATGTCAAAAGAATAAAGATGAGAGAAATCAAAAGAGAGCTTCGATGCCCTCTTTCAGATTGTTTTATATTATTATTAATCATTGTGTACATGGTCTACTTTAAACATTTTTGTCATGTTGTCAGTAACTTTCACCAAATGTTGGTTTGAACCCATTGCCATATCATTGGAAGAATCTAAAACCAGTGCAGTCTGTCCGCTTAAATATTGATTAAAATCTGCCAGAATATGAATAGAAGGCGTAATACTTTGAGTAACCCGTGCCGTTGTCGGAAGATCCAGCGTAATTTCACGATAAAGATCTGCTGTATTATTAGCCGTTACATTTCCCATATTTCCGCAATGATTCATAAATTCTGAAGTGGGCGAAGACATTCCGTATTTACCCTCTAATTTGGTGAAAATATATCCCGCTGCCCAGGACCACGCCATTCCCGCAGTTTTTGCTTTCTGCCAGAAAATGCCCTGCCCTTCCTGTCCGATCAGATAAGCTGACTGGTTAATCCCTAAGCCAATTATGATTTTTTTGTAATTATTTTTAGGAATTTCAGTAAGATTAAGATAATTAATTCCGGCAGCAGCTTCTGCCTGATCTACAATAAAAGCCCCTTTGTCCGGATCGTTGTAGTGATATTTAAATTCACCTCCGTTCTCATCAATTAATGTAATATTACTGATTACATATTTTAAAGTTGAAAATTGATATTTCTGCCCACTGGAAGAAGTCTGAGTCGTTTGGTTTAAGACAATATCTCCGAGATTATTAAATCCATTCTCAAATTTAAGCTGAAGATTTCCTGTTGTTTCCGTTGATGAGTCGTCTTCATCGTTATTTCTACAAGACGTTAAAGTGAAAAAAGTAAGGGCAATAAAGAATAATGATAAAAATTTATAAATTTTCATTGTTGATTTTTTAGTGATAAATATGTTGAAATGCCCCACCGCGATAGGGATGGAAGCGGTTATCCTTTTTTTGGATTCTGACGTAAGGAAGAATCTAAAAAAAGATATGAGCGGACAGCCCGACCCAAGCGGCCGGAAAAGCCGGGGCAAGGGGATCGCCCAAAAAGATAAAATTATACACTAAAAAACCGGCGGTCGGAAAATATTCTTCAAAAACAGAAAAGAATAGTCTGTTGTATAAGTAAATTTGAAATTAAATCGAGAAATTTTCTCCGTATTTTGAATTTCTGTGATTTTAGGGAGAACGTAAATATCCAGTAATTTCTGTACTGAATTTTTTGTTTTATTTAAAGGGGAAGAATCGGTGTCATTAGCTTTTGCTAGTTGTTTCTTCAGGTAACATTTTCCGTTACAGTGAAGCTCGGAATTGCTTTTGTTGACACACAATACTTCGGAAATATAATCATAATTTACAGCATATTCCATCAATGGCACCAAAGGTCTGAATACCACAAATAAAGTGAGGAATATGCTGCAAATAAAGTTCATGAATTATTTTTTGGTAACCGCTTCTTCGTATCTTCTGCTGATTTCTTTCCAGTTGGTAACGTTCCAGATCGCAGTTAAATAATCTGCTCTTTTGTTCTGATATTTAAGATAATAAGCGTGTTCCCAAACATCAATTCCGAAAATAGGTGTTCCTTTTTCTTCCACAACATCCATCAACGGATTGTCCTGATTTGGCGTTGAAGAAACAAACAATTTTCCGTTTTTATCTACAGATAACCAAGCCCAACCGGAACCAAAACGGTCTGCCCCGGCCTTAGCCATTTTTTCTTTAAAAGCATCCATACTTCCAAAAGTTTCCGTGATCGCTTTTGCTAATTTTTCTGATGGCTGCGTATTTTTTTGAGGAGTAAGAACCGTCCAGAACAATTCATGATTGTAATGGCCGCCTGCATTATTTCTGATCGCCGGACTTAGTTTTGAAACATTCGACATGATCTGAAACAACGTCTGTTTTTCCTGTGGAGTTCCTGCGATCGCTTTATTCAAATTTGCCACATATGCCGCCGCATGTTTTGAATAGTGAATTTCCATAGTTTGCGCATCAATATTTCCTTCTAATGCATTGTAAGCATAAGGCAAAGGTGTCTGCTTAAACTGTCCGAACGCAAACTGCGCCGCAAATACTGCACTTAAAGCAGCAATTTTCATAATCTTCATAACGTTTTGTTTTTTGTGTGGTTAAATATTATTGTAATAGTTTCTTAATATCCTCAATTAATATTTCTCTATCTGGATGGTATTTTCCCGTTAATTTTGGAGTTTTCCCTTCCCTGTCTTCATAATTTAATCCTGAGTAATACAGAATCGGCATATTTTCTTTATTATATCGACAACGGATATTTCCATCTTGGTCAACAAGCGCAATCATTCCGCTGTGGTTGAGGCTTTCGCTTTCGTCCTCTTTGTCACCAACATAAATATTAAACTGATCTGCAATTTTACCGATATAGTCTCTGTTTCCCGTTAAAAAATGCCAGTTTGGAGATTTTACACCAATTCTTTGGGCGTGTTCCTTCAATAATTTCGGAGTGTCATTTTCCGGATCGATACTTATGGAGATGATCCCAAAATTCGGGTTGTTAATTTCATCCTCGATAGCTCTCATATTGGTATTCATCACAGGACAAATCGTAGGACATTTGCTAAAGAAGAATTCCACCAAATAGACTTTTCCAAGCATATCCTTATTGGTAATTTTCTTATTATTCTGATCGGTCAGTTGAAAATCCGGAACTTTCATTACTGTATACAAATTCTTTTTGAAGTAGCCCATTCCAACACCGATTCCTAAAAAAAGCAAAGCAATAATTACGATCGGAATGATGACTTTGCTTTTTGTATTGTTTAGCTTCTTACTTTTGGACATACTTCTCCGGATTTTTTTTAAATTCGTCTTTACACAGTGAACTGCAAAAACCGTACGTTTTATTTTTATACACCGCCGTATCTTTCATTTCCGGTTCTGTAGGCATATGACAAATTGGGTCTACTGCGTTCGCAAATTTTACCGTTTTTGTATTTGATTTTGCAACTGTTTTTGCTTTCTTATGCTTTACTTTGGGTGTTTCCTGAGCACACGCCATTAATGAAACCGACAATAGTGCCGTTAAAATAATTTTTGATTTCATTTTAAATTAAATTGAAATTAATAATTGGATTGAATGAAAATTGATTGATTTTTAAACTAAACTTAATATTGAACTATTTTTATTTAAACACCACGTTCGCTAAAATTTCTCAAATACAGAACATTTTTTCGCTTGCAAAGACATTAACAGTCAACAATAAATACTAATTTTCAATATTAAATTTAATTAAGAAATTAGTTTAAAATAAAATTAAGCTAAAGGAGGATGAAATATCCTGGAGAAATATTCTGAAGCGTGAAGATTGATATAATCCGAATCTGGATTTTTTGTTGGAATATCAAATTGGAGTGTATCTGTAAAAGATTGTATCTCGTTGGATAAGAAAACATCTAATCCTGCAATTTTCACATTTTGATTATTATTGGATTGTTTTTCTGTTTTCGCCAATTCTTTCTCAATGTAGCATTTCCCTTTACAGGTAGATTGAGGAACATTTCTGTTTTCGCAAAGGTTTTTTACGATATAATCATAGTTTACCGCATAATTGATCAATGGCAAAACTGGGCGTAATGCAATCGTAAAAATAACGAATATGGAAATGAAAAACTTCAATTATACTTTTGTACCACAAATATACTGATGAATTTTGTTTCTATGATTCATTTATGATGAAAGTCATTGATATTTCTTTCCGGCAGCTTGCAACTCACTGCAGGAAAATTTAATAATAAAAAATTCTAAAATTTCATTCGCTGAATTCTCACAGCATTTAAAATTGCCAGTAATGCAACGCCAACATCAGCGAAAACAGCTTCCCACATGGTCGCCAAACCACCTGCGCCCAAAACCAGAACAACCGCTTTGATAGCAAATGCTAAAATAATATTCTGCCAGACTATTTTTCTTGTTTGCTTTCCAATATTGATTGCAACTGGGATTTTACTTGGCATATCGTCCTGAATAACAATATCCGCAGTTTCAATAGTCGCATCGCTTCCCAATCCGCCCATTGCAATTCCGACATCGCTTAAAGCAACAACCGGAGCGTCATTCACACCATCGCCGACAAAAGCTACAGTTTGGTTTTTAGCTTTAATTTCTTTTACTTTATTCACTTTATCTTCGGGAAGCAAGTCGCCGTAAGCGTTTTGAATTCCTAATGTATCGGCAATATGTTTTACCACAGAAGTTTTATCTCCGCTCAGCATGGTGGTTTTTACGTGTAATGCTTTTAATTTATTAATGGTTAATTGTGCATCAGCTTTGATAGAATCTGCAATCGTTAAGTAACCGACAAACTTTCTATCGTATGCAACAGCAATTACAGTGTAAACAATGTCTTCAGTTTTAGTATCATAATTAATGTTGAATTTCTCCATCAATTTGAAATTTCCAACTAACAATTCTTTTCCGGTGATGTGTGCCTTTAAACCATGTCCGGCAATTTCTTCTACATTTTGTAATTCTATGGAATGATCCATTTCTCCGACGTATTCGTGAATGGCTGTTGCAATGGGGTGCGAACTTTTACTTTCCAAAGCATTGATGAATTTTAAAATTTCATCTTTATTAAATTCATTGTTAAAATTCACTTCCTGAACTTTAAAAACACCTTCCGTCATCGTTCCTGTTTTATCCATTACCACATTTTGAATATTCGCCAAGACATCAAGAAAATTGCTTCCTTTAAATAAAATTCCGTTTCGGCTTCCCGCTCCGATTCCTCCAAAATATCCTAACGGAATAGAAATCACCAACGCACAAGGGCAGGAAATCACAAGGAAAACCAACGCTCTGTACAGCCAGTCTCTGAATATATAATCTTCAACAAAAAAATACGGTAACAGGGTGATTCCAATTGCAAGAAAAACAACAATTGGTGTATAGATTTTCGCAAATTTCCTGATGAACAATTCTGTTGGTGCTTTTTGAGATGTTGCATTTTGCACCATCTCTAAGATTTTACTCAACTTACTGTCTTTGTAAGCTGTCGTTACTTTTACCTGACTGACGGTATTCAAATTAATCATTCCGGCTAAAACAGTTTCACCTTTTGCTTTGGTATCGGGTTTACTTTCTCCGGTTAGGGCAGAAGTATTGAATGAAGCGGTTTCAGATAATAATTCTCCGTCCAGACCTAATTTTTCACCAGATTTTAACTGAATAATGTCTCCAATATTTACTTTTTCAGGTTTTACGGTTTCTGGTTTTCCATTTTTTAAAATTGTAACCTCATCGGGACGCTGATCGAGCAGCGATTTAATATTACTTTTCGCTTTTGTCACCGCCATCGCCTGAAAAACTTCCCCAACAGAATAGAAAAGCATTACAGCAACACCTTCAGGATATTCTCCGATACTGAAAGCGCCGACTGTAGCAATTCCCATTAAGAAAAACTCAGAAAAAATATCACCGTTTTTGATACTCTTAAAAGCTTCTTTCAAAACAGGCAATCCAACAGGAATATAAGCTGCCAAATACCAAACCAGGCGAACCCATCCGGTAAACCAATCGGTTTTTATATAATAATCTAAAGCGATACCTATCAACAGTAATCCAAAAGAGATTATCGCAGGAAAAAACATCTGAAACGTAGATTTATTTCCCATATCGTGAGAATGCTCGTGATCATGGTCATGATCTTCATGATTGTGGTTATGTTCTTTCTTTGGTTTTGTACTGCAACATTCTTCCATAACTGAATAATTTTAATCAAAATTAGGCTTAAACTTAATGCAATACTATTGCAAACTTTCCAGACAGTTTTCACAGATTCCTTTCGCAAAAAGTCTGATTTCATCAATCCTGAAATTGGTCTGAACATTTTCGGGAAATGAAACATCTTCTTTACAGGTCGTCTGTTTGCAAATTTTACAGTAGAAATGAAGATGCCAGTCTTTATGAGTACTTTCGTCGCAACCGTCGTGACAAAGTTTATATTTTGTTGTTGTATTTTCCTGAATGCTGTGAACAATTCCTTTTTCTTCGAAAGTTTTTAAGGTTCGGTAAATGGTTGTTCTATCGGCATTTTCAAAATGATTTTCAATTTCAGACAACGACAAAGCGGCTTCCTGAGAACTCAAAAAGTCATATACCAAAATCCTCATGCTAGTGGGTTTGGTATTTTTGTCAATTAACTTGTTTTCTATATTTTTATTCATGACTGCTGAAAATAAAGTATGGTGTGCGATCGGTTTAATTCAAGCTGAAATTAGTAGTTTTGTATTTCAAAGTACTGATTTTAACTTTAAAATCATAATAAATATAATGAATAACAAATATTCTGCCTACTTATTTTTCTGTATTGTACTGATCGGAATTCTGTATTTTTTCTCCATCTCAAAAGATCCGATGTTGGGAGACAGCCTCGTTTTTAATTTACAGATGTCTGAAGGTTTTATATTTAGTTCCAATGCTACTAATCATATATTGTACACCAATTTTTTAGTGCTTTTACATAAAATGATGCCTTTTATACATATCCATTTACTAAGTGTAGGCGTGAGTATTTTGTCTGGTATATTATGTTTATTTTTTTTACAGAAATTGCTTAAAGTTTTTGATATTTCGGATAAATCAATCTTAATGTGTATCCTTATTTTAGGGCTTTCTTTTACTTTCTGGAGAGTTTCTGTAATTACCGAAGTGTATACATTTTACATACTTTTTGTGATTCTGTTTTTATTGAATCTATTTAAATTTTTAAAATCTCAGAAAGTAAAATATTTTTATTATTTATCGGTTTTCCTGGGGATTCTTTTCTTAATCCATATTCAGACTATTCTTTTCGGACCGCTTTATATATATCTGATTATTAAGAATTATAAAATATTAAAACAGCATATTATTTACGGTGGATTCATTACTTTTTCACTTACTTTTATCTTGATTATTCCCGTACTGATGGGCAAACACGGATTTACCAATATTTTCACCATGGAGATTGACAAAGGTTCGATTTTTCAAACTTCTCTCCCTATTGTTTTAAAAAGCTTTATCAGAAATTCAGGATTTTTTATTTATAATTTCCTGTTTTTCAGTATATTTATTTTTTTCGGACTTAAAAATAAAACCTATCTTAATTATATTTTGATTGGCATTGCTCCTTTTTTACTTTTTTGTCTAAAGCATGATGTTTCGGATTCTTACGTTTTCCATTTGATCCCTTATGTATTTTTGATAATTTTGATAGGACGGGGATTAGATTATTTTCCTAAAATCTATTTCGCTCTTCCTATATTGCTTCCTATTTTTTATTTTATTTCATTTAAAATTGTTGAACAAACACCTGTTGGAGAAAATTTTGAAAAAGAAAAAGGATTTAAAGGTGGAACACGATATATGCTTTTCCCGATGCTGAACGGAAATCCGGATCTGGATTATTTTTTAAAACAATATGAAAAGGATTCATTATATGAAAAACCGGAACTTAAAGCAATGCATCCGTTAGTTTTGAAATGGAAAAGTATTGAAGATAACCATTGATTTATTTGCGTCAAGCAAAGTTTAATTGAAAAAAGTTCTTACTTTTATTCTATGAAAATTTTAATTGTGAACGGTCCTAATCTTAATCTTTTAGGAACCAGAGAACCAGAAATCTATGGAACTGTTTCGATGGAAGATTATCTTGAAACTTTAAAAACTCAATTTTCTTCCTTTGAATTAGATTATTATCAGTCAAATATTGAAGGAGAAATCATCAATAGGCTGCAGAAAGATGATTTTGATGCATTGGTCATTAATCCTGGAGCTTTTACCCATTATTCTTATGCCATTGCTGACTGTTTAAAAAACATTCAGAAACCTAAGGTTGAAGTTCACATCAGTAACATTTACAAGCGAGAAGAATTTCGACAAAAGTCTGTAACCGCTGCAAATTCAGACGCCGTTTTATCCGGTTTCGGAATGGATGGCTACCGGTTGGCCATTTTAAGTATTAAGTAAATTTTGAAATTTGTAGATGCTTCGACTCCGATTAGCATGAAAATTATATAAAAAATCCTCACCAAATTGATGAGGATTTATATTTTAGTTAGTTGTCTGTTCCTGCAACTGAGGACCCGAAGCAATTAACTTCTTACCTTCTTCCGTATTACAGTACTGTTCGAAGTTTTTGATATATTTTGCAGCAAGATCTTTTGCTTTTTCTTCCCATTCAGCAACATCGCTGTAGCTATCTCTCGGATCTAAAATTCCTTCAGAAACGTTTGGCAATTCTGTAGGAACTTCAAGATTCATAATCGGAATTCTCGTTTTTGGAGCATCTTCAATGGAACTATCGATGATTGCATCAATAATTGCTCTCGTGTCTTTCAGAGAAATTCTCTTTCCTGTGCCGTTCCAACCCGTGTTTACCAAATAAGCTTTAGCCCCGTGTTCTTTCATTTTCCCGATCAATGTTTTTGAGTACATTGTTGGGTGTAATGTTAAAAACGCTTCACCGAATGCAGGTGAGAAAGATGGTTCAGGTTCTGTAATTCCTCTCTCTGTTCCAGCCAATTTTGAAGTATATCCGCAAAGGAAATGATATTGTGCCTGATCTTCATCCAGCACAGAAACCGGAGGCAATACTCCGAACGCATCTGCCGAAAGATAAACAATCTTGCTTGCGTGTCCCGCTTTTGAAGGCAAAACAATTTTATTAATATGATAAATCGGATAAGAAACTCTCGTGTTTTCTGTGATAGATCCGTCTGTATAATCAGCGATTCCGTCGTTCACGACAACATTTTCAAGAAGTGCGTCTCTTTTGATAGCTCTGAAAATATCCGGTTCTTTTTCTGCCGAAAGATCAATAACCTTTGCATAACAACCTCCTTCATAATTGAATACCCCGTTATTATCCCAACCGTGCTCGTCGTCACCAATCAAATATCTTTTCGGATCCGCTGACAAAGTCGTTTTTCCTGTACCCGAAAGTCCGAAGAAAAGAGCAACATCGCCTTCTTCACCTACGTTGGCAGAACAATGCATTGATGCCATACCTTTTAACGGAAGGTAATAATTCATCATCGCAAACATTCCTTTCTTCATTTCTCCGCCGTACCATGTTCCCCCAATGATCTGAAGTTTTTCAGTAAGGTTGAACATCACGAAGTTTTCGGAATTTAATTCCTGCTCCTCCCAGTTCGGATTGGTAGTTTTAGAACCGTTGATTACTGTGAAATCTGGTTCTCCAAAGTTTTCCAATTCATAATGAGAAGGACGGATAAACATATTGGTAACGAAATGCGCCTGCCAAGCTACCTCAACGATAAATCTTACTTTTAATCTTGTATCTGCGTTGGTTCCACAGAAAGCATCTACAATGTAGACTTTTTTGGCATCAGAAAGTTGGGTAAGCACTAATTCTTTACAAGACTGAAAAATTTCCGGTGTTGTAGGCAAGTTTACTTTACCATCCCAGAAAATCGTGTCTTTTGTAACCTCATCCTGTACAATGTACCTGTCTTTAGGCGAACGGCCTGTGAAAATTCCTGTTTTTACCGATACTGAACCAGATTCCGTAAGCTCAGCCTTTTCAAAACCTTGGTTTTCAGGAGAAACTTCAGCCTGATACAATTCTTCGTAAGAAGGATTACAGACGACTTCGTAATTTCCTTTAATCCCTAATTTTTCTAAATCTTGGATGATTTTAGTGTGTTTCATTTTACTTATATTTTCTATTTCTTTTTGACGTTTAACAAGATTAATATTAATTAATTGTTAAAAGTGGTTTAAATATAATGATATAAGTAAGAATAGCAAATAAAATATAAAGTTTGCAATTATTTGATTATAAGCGAATTAAGTATTTCCATTCAAAAATAGTGCGAAAACCTTTTCCCCAAAAATAGTCCTCAAAGCCATCAAATTTTGAGCTCATGACAAAATCTCCGCCCCAGGCACCCAAACTTTTCACAAAAACAGGGCAATCTTCAAAAAACTTAGCCCTAACTGTGGGAATTTCAAGGAAATCCGATATTTTTTGCTCATGAATTAACATTAGTTCAGAAAAATTTTCCAATTCATTACATAGTAAAATATTTCTTGTAAGATTCGAAAATTCATCGACTAGTTTTTGAGACTTATTTTTTGACTTATAAAAACTGATTCCTTCACGGCTATCCTGCTTCTGATTTAAATGAATAAAAATCAACTCATCTTTAAAAGAAGGACTGAAATTTACCTTCTCATATTTAATGTCAGGAACACTTTGGTACAAAACAGCAGATTTTTCTTTTGCTACTGCAATATCATATCCGCTTCCGCCAAGACTTATCGTATTTAAATGGAAAGGATCGATCTCTGCCCACTCTGCAAGATTGTTCATTAAAGTAGAGCTGCTTCCCAAACCGTAATCCGCAGGAAACTGAAGATTGGTCTTTAAATGATAGGTAAAATCGTTTTTGAATTTAATTTTAGAAAGTGTCTGAACGTTTTTTAATGTCTTTAAAATAAATTCTGCACTTGTAGGAATATTGGTTTCTAAGACATGCCAGTTTTTATAATCGATAACAGCTTTCAACCATAATCTGTTCTGATGATATGCTTCCCAGAAAATCAGGAATTTGTTATCATTTTTTTCTTCAAAAAAAAACTCTTGTCCAAGCTTTGTGGGTACAGCAAGGACAAGAGCTCCGTCTATTGCGAAATATTCTGAAGTAAGCATCAGCTTTCCCGGTGAAAATATTTCGCCCATAATTTTGTTTAATTAAATCGCAGATGCGACATCTACGGAAGAATCAATTTTCTTGATTAATCCCTGAAGCGTTTTTCCCGGTCCAACTTCAATAAAGTTTGTTGCACCGTCTTTAATCATATTCTGTACAGACTGCGTCCATTTTACAGCACCTGTTAACTGTGCAATAAGATTTTGCTTGATTTCGTCAGGATTCGTAACTGCTGTAGTTGTGATATTCTGATACACAGGAATCGTCGCTTTTCTGAATTTTGTCTGTTCAATCGCCGCCGCCAATCTCTCTTGTGCAGGCTGCATCAATGGAGAGTGGAATGCTCCGTTTACAGGCAATAACAGTGCTCTTTTTGCGCCTGCTTCTTTTAATTTGGCACAAGCTTCTTCAACCGCAACTGTTTCTCCGGAAATTACCAACTGTCCCGGACAGTTATAATTGGCAGGAACTACAATCCCGCTGATTGTTGCGCAGATTTCTTCAACCTTAGCATCTTCCAATCCTAAAATTGCTGCCATAGAACTTGGATTGGCATCACAAGCTGCCTGCATTGCTTTCGCTCTTTCAGAAACCAATTTCAGACCGTCATCAAAAGATAAAACTCCGTTGGCGACTAGTGCTGAAAATTCTCCCAAAGAGTGTCCTGCAACCATTTCGGCTCCAAGACCGTTTACTGCTTTCAACGCAGCAACCGAATGTATAAAAATTGAAGGTTGGGTAACCTCCGTTTTTTTAAGATCTTCATCCGCTCCATTAAACATAATAGAAAGGATATCAAACCCTAAAATTTCGTTGGCAGATTCCATCAGATCTTTAATGTCTTTTCTAGAATCGTACAATTCTTTTCCCATTCCTACGAACTGAGAACCCTGCCCTGGAAATACAAGTGCTTTCATGTATTAATTTAAAATATTACGCAAATATAAATATAATGTTAACAATATTCTTTAAACTGATTCAAATCATTTATGGAACCAGTCTAATCACACGATAACCGGTATTTACATAAGCTCCGTTTGCTTTAGCTTTTACAAACTCAAATTTGGTAGCCAACTGAGTCTGAACTTTATTTATTTGTCTGAAGATTTCTCCTTTTTTGTTTTCTCTGGTCAACATATCGTTTACGACGTCAAAACCTACAATCGCATATCTAGGAGGAGTTTTACAGTATTTACTTTTGTATGCAGCAAGAATTTCTTTTTCAAAACTTCCTTCTGTATTGATTTTTCTATCCATCAGATACACCAGATTCGCCTGGCTTAAATCATCTACTTTTCTCTCGAAAACAGGAGCATAATACATACTGAATGCTTTTACACCCTGAACTTCTTTTGACAAAGCAATTACTTTATTGGCAAAAGCTTCACCTGCGGCATCATTATCAGACGCCAAAATTGCGATTACAGGAGCAGATTGCCCCGTCATCATATTCTGATCAAGCTGAATGTCTGCAGGAGAATTTACGACTACCACATTAGCATTTTTTACCGCTTTTTCAATTCCTGCCTTAATATAGTTGGCATTTTCCTTTTTACTGTCTGCAACCACATATATTTTTTGATCCGAATAAGCAGCTTTCACTTCATCTACAATTTTATCTGCATAGGTTGCATCACTGGTTTCAATAATAACCAGATTGCTGTAACCGTAAAGTTCCGGAGAGTTGGCAAAAGGTGCAACAATTGGGATTTTCTGATTTTTGGTAAAGTCTAAAACGTCAACAACGTTCGACTTAAAAAATGGCCCGATAATTAAATCTGTGTTATCCGGGTTTATCTGCGTCAATGAATTTCGGAAAGATGCTTCATTTCCTGAATCCACTATTTTTATATCTAATTTTTGTCCGTTTCTGGCATTTCTTTCGATCGCAAGTTTTGCACCTGTCAGGAAATCTATTGCCATTGCTCTGTATTGAGTTTCACCAGTGCTGTATCCGAAAGGAAGCATTATCACAACGCTTAATGCATCGCCGTTTTTCTTAACGTAAGCAGGATCCAGTTTTTTAATTTTCAACACCATTCCAGACTTTAATCCGTGAGATAATTCCGGGTTTAAAGCGATTAACTCATCAATAGTAATGCCGAATTTATTAACAATAGAAAAAACCGTATCGCCAGACTGAACCGTGTAGGTCACATAATCGTCTGCTACCATTGTATTGGCATTGGAAGTAGATCTTTCGTTTCCGGAATCTACTTTAGTCTTTGAATTTGTTTTCTCTTCAAAAACTGCAGTTGCCGTATAAGTTGCTCCAGATTTTTTTACTTTAATAGATTCTCCTGGTTTTAAACCTTTATCTTCCAATCCTGGATTTAAAGCAAAAAGTTCTTCTTTGGTAATATTGAACTGTTTAGAAATTCTGTAATAGTTATCCTTTTGCTGAATAACATATTCATTATCTGAAACCGTAGTTTTTGTGGTAGCTTCAACAGGTTTTACATTTGTTGTCACAACATTCTGCTGATCTCCTCCATATTTTTTTATGCTTTCTAAAGGAAGAATAACTTCATCACCTATTTTTGTATGAGAATCCAATTCAGGATTTAATTTTCTCAAATCAGTTTCAGAAATGTGGTATTGTTTTGTAATTCCGTAAACCGTCTGTTTAGGCTGAAGAATAATTTTCCCCAACTGAGAATTGTTTGTCGGTTTTGCAGCGACCACAGGCTTCGGAGTTGAAGCAGGAGTTTTATCGTTTTTAACCGTCAAAACATCACCAAGTGCCAGCTTTCCGTCTTTTACTTTAGGATTTAGCTTCAGCAGTTCATCTACCGTTATTCCGTATTTTTTGGCGATATTATACGGAGTATCTCCTTTAATGACGGTGTGTGATTTCTGAGCTGAGACACCCAAAAACAGACATAAACTTGATAGAACAAAAAACCTCTTTAACATATTTGATGATTATAATTACAAAAATACTTCTTTAAAATTAAATGGCAAGAATTATTAGTTTCGACTCTCTTATTTCCATTTCTTCTAAACAAGTCTCAAGCCAAGAATATCCATAATCTGCGAAAAATACGCTAAAATTATAAACCCTTTCCTGCCATGTTTTAGAAGGATGTACATCTAAAAAGATATTTTCCAGTCTTTCTAATAATTCGTTTTGTTTTATTTTTTCTGCGTGAAGAAGGCGTTTTTTAAGTCTTTTAAAAGATTTTAACTGACGAACTTCTTCGGCTTTCACCATATTTCCAAAAGATTTTTCGGTGGTTTCGGCGATTGTTTTTAACTCAGAAAACTGGTTTAATAAAATATTTTCTTTCTCATCCAGCAATTTCAGAATTTCGTTATTATCTAATACCTTTCCGTTGGTAATTGTGGTGAAGTTTTGAAAAAAATCTTCAATTTTAAGATCTAATTTTTCAATTTTATTTAAAGTTTTTTCCTTTAAAAATAACATCGAATTTCTTGGAATCAGAATTGGGAAAGGAATATTGATTTTGGTGAAATAATCTTTCAATTCAAGCCAATACATAATTTCGGCATTCCCGCCGATATAAGCCAGATTTGGCAAAACTGTTTCCTGATAAACAGGTCTCATTAATGCATTCGGGCTGAATTTTTCAGGAGAATTTTCCAATTCATTTAAAATTTCTTCTTCTGTGAATTGAATATTTTTATCAATAATATTATAATTCAGCCCGTCGAAATCTATTCTGTCGCGTGTTTCTGAAAGATAAAACAAATTAATTTCACGCGGATTAACCTGAACTTTCCCATATTTCTTCGTTAACAAATTTACTTTTTCCTGAGAAGTTTTATGCAAACTGAAATTCAGTAATTCGTCTCTGAAAGTATCTTTTATCTGATTTTTTAATTCCTTAGAATCTCCATCAATAATCAGTAAACCAAAATCTGAGAACAATCTGTTCACCAAAATCTGAATCGCCTGTGTTAAAGTATTTCCCGGTTTATAAGCTTCTTTCAACATTAAAATCAACTCCGTTCCAAAAATAGAATCCTTGAATTCTTTCTCAAATTCTGAAATGAAAAAAGTATCATTGATTTTTATTCTTCCAACCGCCCCACCCGATTTTTCATTGATTTCGTAGTAATTATTTTCGGTTTTAAAATGATTAATTTCGGCAAAATCATGATCTTCCGAAGCCATCCAATAGACAGGAACAAAATTAAAATCAGGAAAATTGTCTTTTAAATATGAACAGGTTTTAATCGTCTGTAAAATTTTATACACGAAAAAAACAGGTCCTGAGAAAAGATTCAATTGATGACCGGTAGTAATCGTAAATGTATTTGGATCTCTTAAATTCTCTATATTTTCAATCTGTTTTGAAGAAAGTGTAAGACCGGAAAGTTGCCTATCAAAAGTACTTGACAAAATATTTCTTTGATCTGATTTGAAAGAATTCTGCTTTAAATGAATCTGCTTTTTAAAATTGTCTAAAGAAAATGTGCTTTTTTCAAAACCCTCAATATCGTGATTCAAAAAATCTTTTATTAATTGAGGAATGCTTTCTATATCGTGAAATGATATTTTATTGATTGTTTTCAACTTTGATTAAATTTTAGTTGAACAAATACCAAACAATCCCAATATTTAACCTGAAATCATACACCGGATAACTTGGAAATGCGTAGGCTTTATTATTTGAAAAAACAGTCCCGATCTGTTGTCCTTCGATGAAAAAGAACATTTTTTTAACTTTTAAATTAAAATAAATATCGGCAATCGGCTGTCCTCCAATTGAAAATGAGTTGGAGTTTGGTAAAATATATTCGTTAATAATCGGGAAATATTGTCTGGACGCAAATTTTGAAAAATAATAAATCTTAATTCCCGCCTGAATTTCTCCCGCTTTTTTAAATGCTTTTGACTGATAAAAAATATTGGCACGACCGATGAATCCGGGCATTGGCAACAAATCTTTATTAGTAAGCGCATTCTGAAACTGCAATCTTGTATTTAAGTGAAAACTTCCATAACTGAAAGTTGCATCACCTCCAATCTGAGAAATATTCAGAGAATTGGCACTTTGTCTCGGCATTGCTGCAGCATCAAAATAAGTGTAATTATCGATTCTGAAATAATTGGCAAATAGTTCTGTTTTAAACCATTTTAAATTAATACTTCCACCTAATTCAGTGACCGCCTGATTTTTAGCATCCTGAAGATAATAATTAAAATTATTGTAATTCGAAGTATTAATTAAATAATTGAAAGATGGGTAAACACTTTGAAAATTACCTTTAAGCGTAACAAAATAATCTTTAATGGGTTCAAATTTCAAATTGTTTGTCGTTCTCACATAAGTTCCGAATCGGCTTCCATTGGAAAATTCTGCAAATGAATTCAACTGAAATTTATCGAAAAGTCTAATCTGTAAATTTCCAACCGCTCCAATTCTACTTTCTTTTAATTCTGTCGGAATTTCTAAGAGTGGTAACACAATTGAACTGCTTCCAAATTTTAACATCTGGTAACGCACTCCGGCATCAAGCTTAAATTTTTCATTATCCCAAACCAAGCTCACTGTATTACTGAAATTGTCGGAATATTTTTTTGACTGAAGTGGTGCACCTTCAACGAGTTCTGAAGGGCTGTCGTACCAATAAGCTTCTGCCGAAGTTTGGTTATAATAATATTTATTTCCCTGATGAGAAATCGTATGCCTAATTCTGAAAGGATATTTTTCCGGATTAAAAGGTGTAAACTGATGCGTCAGATAATATCTTCTGTAAGAAAACTGTGAACTCGATGCTGCAAGATTTACCTGCATATTCTGCCTGTTGCTGGAGTTGCTGTCACCATTTAAGAAGAGACTGTCTACAGCAATTCCTCCATTTTCCTGATTATTAACATTTTGATGTAAATAATGCGCAAACAATTCGTAATTCCCACTTTTGGACACGTAATGACCTGAAAATAACGTATTATTATTTGCGGCTAATGTATTTCTGTACATTCCCTGAGAACGCAATCCCATATATTCCACCGCAAAGTTGAATCTTTTCCCAATATTCTGAGTATAAGTAGATTTCAACGCAGCTCCGTTTTTCATTGCATTATGATATACGAAAGTTGCTGTTGGTGTTTTAACATCATAGTAATGAATATCATCAACTCCTAAAATTCCGTATGACTTATTGGAGGGCAATAATGACAAATTCTGCTCGGCATTGACTTCATAAGATAACGGATTAAATCCGGCACCTATGTTAGCAACCTGAGCTCTTCCGAAATTATCTCTGTTGTTATATTGTGAGAAAATATAGGTTTTATCTAAAGTCATTACAGTATCAAATACCTTTTTCTCCCCAAACTGTTTTTGGTACAGATAGTCATTAATTGTCGGTTTAAAGATTTTTAAAGAATCTTTCTTTCCAGAATCGATTACCAAAGTATCTTCTTTCTGATCCGGAAGTTTGTTGGAATCTGTCTTATTCACAACCTGTGCTTGTGCCGTTAGACTGAAGAAGAGTATTATTGAAAGTATATACTTCATGCTTTATTTATATTTTCAAACTTCAAAGCCAAAACAATTTGCATTGAAATTTTGTAAGGCAAAAATAAGAAATAATGGGGAATAAAAAACCCACATTCGAAATGTGGGTTTCTGTAAAAAATATTCAATTTAAATTGTTGAATTTAATAACCAGGATTTTGTTGAGCATTCGGATTAGCCGAAGTTTCTTTTACTGGTATAGGTAAAGTATACTTATAACTATTATTTGGAAGATTAGTTACTGGAACTGTATCATCTATTTCATTTCTATCCATAGTAACACCTGCCAAAGTAGCCAGTCTTTTTAAGTCTAAATAACGGTGTCCCTCTAATGCTAACTCAATCCTACGCTCTTTTAAAATATCAGAATATGCAAATTGTGCATTAGTATAAAGAGGAGTTGTTGCTAAATTTGCGTAATTTCTCGCAACTCGTACTTGTTGGATCAAATCATGAGCCACAGTTAGATTACCTGCTGCAACTTCAGCTTCAGCTAAAATGAAATACATTTCTGACAATCTAAATACTTTGATATCATTTCTCGTTGCCGCACTTGTTTTACCCGGATATTTATCAATAATTAAAGCATCGTTTAATGGGTCTTCATTTGGATCCTGATAATTGGGATTTGGTTCTGAAGATGGATCCACATAAGCGTACTTTCTGATATCTCCAGGGATATTCTGAAATAGATTGTATAGATTTCTTCCCCATACCCACATTGGTACTCCATTAATACTAGATTGATTAGTATTCCATCTAATTCCGATACTTTGTCCGGCTCCTAAAGGAAGTCTATTGAGAGAAAATATAATTTCTCCCCTTGCAGAGTCATTCCATAAGTTTCTGTAAGGATTAAATGAAGATGCAGTTGCATAGAACGCAGTATTCCAAGTTGCTGAACCTATTGCAGGATCACCAGTTGGTTGAGATGGTGTTGCAACAGTAAGAGAAAGCCCAGAGTTAGTAATCACATCTTGAGCATATTGTTTTGCTAAAGCAGTATTTCCTCTATATAAATTAAAACGAGCACTAAGTGCATTAACAAAACCTCTACCTACAATATATCTAGACGCAGCAGTATTTGAATATGTTAATATTGCTCTTGCATAATCTAGATCCGAATTGATCAGATCATAAACATCTTGGTTTTTAGCTCTTGGTAATTTTGCATCAGTAGCAGGAACTCCGGGTACAATGATTACTCCTAAAGCATTAGGATCTTTCATATTAGTGGAAAAATAAGATTCCAGCTGAATATAGCAGAAAGCTCTTATGGCTCTTGCCTGAGCAATAATACTGTTATATGTACCTTGCTCAACCGTAGAAGTAGGTGTAATACTTTTTGCACCTTCTAACAACCTATTTACTCTATTAATAACTCTATAATTATTAAGCCAAATACCATCGCTAGTGGTTGTACTTACAGTACCACCACCAACAACCTGAGTAGCAGGATCTAAAAAATATCTATGTAATTCGAATTCTTGTCCCCCACTTCCGAAACCTGGTTTTAGCTCATCAGTAAAAACTCCAGTAAAATATATTTCATCGATCGGATCTAATTGACCGTAAATAGATCCATTCAACACGTCATTTAAATTTGAAACACTCGTATATACTTCTTCTTCCTGTAATTCACCAGCTTGCGTAATATCAAGTGCATCACGACAACTATTCAACATTATAGATGCTGATGATAATGTTGCCACAATTAAAACTGTATTTATAATTCTTTTCATAACTCTATCTATATATTAAAAATCAACATTAACTCCAACTGAGACCGTTCTAGGATTAGGATATACATTCAAAGAATAATTGGTAATTGGCTCTGGATCAAACCCTTTCCAATCGCTCCATGTATATAAATTTTCTGCTTGCACAAATACCTTGATTCCTCTAACTGGTAACTGACCTAATTGCTCTTTTGTAAAACTATATCCTAAAGAAATATTTTTAAGTCTTATAAAGTCCGATTTATATAAAAACCTATCAGAAGAACCATCTAAACCAGCATTTGCAGCTCTTAATGCAGGTACATCAGAACCTGTATTTTGGGGAGTCCATGCATTTAATAAATTAGAAGATACATTAATATTATTAGCAGCATAATTAGGATTCATAACCCATGAATATAAGTTATCATAGATGTATCCACCTTGTTGGAATGAGAATAATGTATCTAAAAACCATCCTTTATGCTGGAAATTGAAACCAAAACCTCCCGTAAATTTAGCATAAGGTGATTTACCTGTTAATACTCTATCTGCCGAGGTTGGAGTTTCAGTAGAATTCCCATTTTTATCTAAAAATAACATGTTTCCATTTGCTGAATTAACTCCAAGATATTGATATAATTGATATTGGTTAGCTGGCCCTCCAATAGCATTAACAATATCATCTGATAGATCCTCATTGCTCATTGAAACAATCTTATTAGAATTATAAGATGCATTTACAAAAACTGACAATTTAGTATTTTCTGTTTTTATTGCATTGTATCTGATTAAACCTTCAATTCCCTTATTGTCAAGAATTCCATCATTTCCTCTAAAAGAATACGTTCCTGTTATAGCAGACCTCTGCAAGTCATTAAACATTCTAGTCGTTCTTTTTTGATAGTAATCAATACTACCTTCTACAATGCCTTTATAATTATAATCTAAACCAACATTTGACTGTTTTACCTGTTCCCATTTTAAATATGGATTAGATAAGTTTACAAAATTATATCCTAATAAATTTTGATAACCCGAAACCCCGAATAAAGATCCAAGAAATTATTAGGAAGTAAAGCCAAAGGATTTTGGTTATTAGCAGAAATACCTAAATTTTGATTACCTGTTGTACCTATAGAAGCTCTTACTTTAAGTAATCTGAATCCAGAATTCTCCATAAAATCTTCTTTATCTATGTTCCATCTAACAGCCGCTGACCAAAAAGTCTCCCATCTATTTGTCGGCAGAAAACGATAAGATCCATCTCTTCGTACAACTCCACTTATTCCATACTTGTCTTTGTAATCATAATCAACAGTTCCGAAATATGCTAATGTTCCTGCAGTTATCTTTGACGCAGATACAGTTGGTCTATAAATATTGGGTGTATCTGGATTAAACGGAATATATCCTGTACCAGCACCAAAAGACCATTGTAATGGATTTAATCCATTTTGTACCTGTTGATTAGTCATTACATGTGCCTTTATATAATCCATATAGGCAGCCGCAGAAATAGTATGATCACCAAATGTCTTATTAAATGTAATATTAGTAATATTATTAAAAGTTAAGTCTTGAGTTGTTGTAAACTGCTCAAATCCTCCATATTTAGCTCCCTGCCCTGTCGCAACAGAAATTGCTAAATATCCTTGTGGTGATCTGGCAAATATTCTTTCATATTCTTTATATTCAATACCTGTTCTGTTTCCAACACTTAACCAGTCAGTCAATTTATAATTGACATTAGCATTAGCAGAAATACTTAATTCTGTAAATCTATTTTTAATACCACCATTAATATTATCCTGAAGAATATATGCTCTATTAGCAGCACTACTTTGTCCTATAGCATTAAATAATTCTTGTCCATTAGCATATGGAGATGGAGCTATATATGTAGGCGATAATATCCCCCCAAATAATGGATTTTGCAAAACGTTACCAGCAATACCTGTATTAGTTTCATCATCTAATTGATTTCTTTTAGAATACCCTAATCCAATTATTGAACCAAATGTTAATCTCCCATCTTTGGATTTCCCATTTAAATTATTTCTTAATGTAAATCTTTTAAAATCGGTTGATTTTATAGTTCCTTCACTTTCTAAATATCCTAATGACAAATAATTATTAATATTTTCACCCCCACCAGTAATCGCTAAATTATGTTGTTGAGATACACCAACTTTCGTAAATTGCTTATTCCAATCAGTATCTATCGCCCAATTATCAATTTCATCTTGTGTTTTAGTATTTCCAAAACCGCTTTTTAAATTTTTTTGAACTTGTAACATCTGTCTTCCACTAGACATATTATAATCAGTCTTAGGGAATGTAGAAAATGACGTTAAAGCATCATAAGATACTCTTAGTCCAGAATTAAACCTTCCTCCTTTTGTTGTTATTACAACAACACCATTTGCAGCCCTATTACCATAAATAGCAGTTGCCTGAGCATCTTTAAGAATGCTGAAAGTTTCAATATCATAAGAGTTAAGGTTTCTAAACTGAGAACCAGAAGTAATCACTCCATCAACTACATACAACGGATCAGTAGAGCCATTTAATGAACTCATCCCTCTAATTAAGATATTGAATTTTCCAGAACCTGGAGATCCTGATGCAGAGTTTACAACAATTCCTGGTGCAGTACCTTGAATTGAATTCAACACAGAAATGTTGGGTCTGTTTTCTAAAGTTTCAGATCCAACCGTAACAGATGAAGTTGTCGATTTAGCTTTTGTTGATGTTTTACTGTATCCTAAAACAACTACCTCTTCAATCTTCGCCTCTTTAGTTGAATCGTTGGTTTTCTTCTGAGCTAATACAGCTTGCCCCGTAAAAAACAAGACTCCAGCCGTTATTACACGTAATTTCACATTCATATTAACAAATTTTAATATTAAAGAACAGCAAATATGTTAATAAATTTTAACACCATCAATTTACTTAAATCTAATCATTAAGCGCATATTTTGATAGATGGATTTTTACATACGGTAATAATAATGATTAGTTGAATCTTTATTTATTATGTACTTAATTATGAACAGACATTAAACATCTTTAACTAAATTTTGTCATTATAATGTTTATTTATTTAGAAGCCTTATAAATTGCCACAAAAGCAATGCGTAGCATTGTTTGTCTTTATGATAGTCTACATATTATTTTAGTATTTTTATAATATTTATTAATTATAATATTATTTTCAATGAAACAAACACTATTTCTCTTAACATTTATAGCATCCAAATTACTATTAGGACAACAAACTTTATCCGTCAACAAAGTAACCGGTGACCAATCAGTTTTTTCAGGAATCGTTTCTACTACAGGAAAAAATTTAAGTTATGATGAAATACAAGGCTCTCCATATTTAGATAAAAATTTCTATCTGGCTAAAGTTGCTACTGATTATGAAGAAGTACCTGTAAGATACAACAGTTATAAAGATGAAATTGAATTCCAAAAAGATGGCAAAGCGCAAGTTTTGCCTAAAGATGAAAAATTTTCAAAAATAGAAATAAAGTCCCCAAGACGAACATTTATTCTTTTAAAAGGACAAGATGACATTACTGGATATTTTATAGAATTAGTAAATGGTAAAAATTCCCTTTATAAAAAAGTAAAAACAATTTTTAGAGATGCTGTTCCAGCGGCTAATTCATATGCTTCTGATAAGCCTGCACAATTTAAAATACAAGATCCGGTGTATTATATCAAAATAGAAAATTCATTTATAAAGAAACCTAAAAATCAGAAAGAAATTTTAGAACAATTTCCAAACAGAAAAGAAGAAATAAACACATTTTTTAAATCCAATAAAATCAAATTTGATAAAGATGAAGATTTGATAAAATTAGTCACATTCCTCAATCAAAATTAAAAATAAAACCACCCTTATTTGGGGTGGTTTTTTTATTTATATCAAAAATTAAATTATTTTAATTTTTTCTTAACAGCTACTTCTTCATATACTTCAAGAATATCACCGCTTTCGATGTCATTGTATCCTTTTAGGTTCAATCCACATTCGTAACCTTTTGTAACTTCTTTTACATCGTCTTTGAAACGTTTTAAACTTTCAAGTTCACCGTCGAATTTAACGATACCATCTCTTAGTAGACGTATTTTAGACTGTCTCGTAACTTTTCCGGTAAGAACCATACAACCTGCGATTGTTCCCACTTTAGAAATTTTGAATACCTCACGGATTTCAACGTTACCGATCACCTGTTCCTGAATTTCCGGAGAAAGCATTCCCTCCATTGCTTCTTTTACTTCGTCGATTGCCTTGTAGATGATAGAATATGTTCTGATCTCAATTTCCTCACGATCTGCAAGTTCTTTTGCATTAGCACCGGCTCTTACGTTGAATCCGATGATAATCGCATCCGACGCTGCCGCTAAGTTAATATCAGATTCAGTAATTTGTCCTACACCTGAGTGAAGAATTTTAACACTGATTTCTTCTGTTGATAATCTCTGCAACTGATCAGAAAGTGCTTCCACAGAACCATCCACGTCACCTTTAAGGATAATGTTCAATTCTTTGAATTCACCTAAAGCGATACGTCTACCCAATTCTTCAAGTGTCGTATGTTTTTTAGTTCTGATTGATAATTCTCTCTGAAGCTGCTCTCTCTTATTGGCAATAGCTTTACCTTCACTTTCGTCAGCATATACACGGAATTTATCACCTGCTGTAGGTGCCCCGTCTAAACCTAAGATCGTTGCAGGAATTGATGGACCAGCCTCTTCAAGGTTTTTCCCTCTTTCATCAAGCAAGGCTTTCACTTTACCATGATTTTTACCGGCTACTACATAATCTCCAACTTTTAAAGTTCCGGATTGTACCAACATTGTTGCCACATAACCTCTACCTTTATCTAAAGATGCCTCAATTACAACTCCTGTTGCAGCACGTTCAGGATTAGCTTTTAATTCAAGCATTTCTGCCTGTAATAATACTTTTTCTAATAAAAGATCCATATTATTACCCATTTTAGCTGAAATTTCCTGTGCCTGTACATTTCCACCCCATTCTTCTACTAAAACCGGTGGGTTTAAGCCTGAAAGTTGCTGACGGATATTATCCGGATTTGCATTCGGTTTATCAACCTTGTTGATTGCGATAATCATTGGCACTTGCGCAGCCTGAGCGTGAGCAATTGCTTCTTTTGTTTGAGGCATTACATCATCATCCGCAGCAATTACAATAATTGCAATATCGGTAATCTGTGCACCTCTTGCTCTCATCGCTGTAAAGGCTTCGTGACCCGGAGTATCTAAGAATGTAATTCTCTGACCATTTTCCAATTTCACATTATAAGCACCAATATGCTGCGTAATCCCACCTGATTCACCCGCAATTACGTTAGTTTTTCTAATGTAATCCAATAGTGAAGTTTTACCGTGGTCAACGTGTCCCATTACAGTAACTACAGGAGCTCTTGATACCAGACTTTCTTCAGTATCGATTTCATCTTCTGCATCTGTTTCTTCAAGATCCGCATCAGAGAATTCGATTTTATATCCAAATTCGTCGGCTACCAATAATAAAGTATCCGCTTCCAATCTTTGGTTCATGGTAACCATTACACCCAATGAGAAACATGCAGAAATTACTTCTGTAGGAGAAACATTCATTAAACTCGCCAATTCACCAACAGTGATGAATTCCGTTACTTTTAATGTTCTGTCTGCTGCATCAATTTCCTGCTGACGCTCATCCTGTTCTCTACGGTAATTTCTTTTGTCTTTTCTGTGTTTAGCAGATTTAGATTTACCTCCTTTATTGGTTAATTTTTCAAGGGTTTCCTTGATCTGGTTTTTAACTTGCTCATCGGTTAACTCAACAGGCATGGTTCTTTGACCTGGTCTGTTATTGTTTCCGAAACGGTTTCCTCCGCCTTGCCCTCCCTGACCTGGTGGACGATTTCCCTGACCACCTTGACCTGGTGGACGATTTCCACCTTGGTTGTTTCCAAAACGGTTTCCTCCGCCTTGTCCGCCCTGACCCGGTGGACGATTTCCTTGTCCGCCTTGACCTTGAGGACGGTTACCTTGTCCACCCTGCCCCTGAGGACGGTTTCCTTGGTTGTTACCACCTTGGTTATTGTTGTTATTTCCGCCCTGCTGATTATTGTTTCCACCTTGTTGGTTGTTATTACCACCAGGTTTTTCAATTCTTTTTCTTTTCTTTTTAGCTTTAGGCGCAAATTGTGTTAAATCAATTTTTTCTCCAACGATTTTAGGCCCGTCAAGTTTTTGATAAACAGTTTCAATTTTCTGAGATTCCTGTGGCTCATCAGGTGTATTTTTCGGAACTTCTTTCACTTCAGCTGGTTTAGCCGCAGGTACAGGTACTTCCGCTACAGGTTTTTGAGCTTCTTTCACAGGTTCTACTGCTACTGGTTTTTCAACAGGTTTTTCTTCTGCTTTTTTCTCCTCCACTTTGGGTTTATCTTTTTTAGCTGGTCTATTTCTAGATTCTATCTGAGACAAATCTATTTTATCCAAAACTTTAAATTCCTGTTTTTCAGGAACTGCTTTTACTTCAGGCTCAGGTGTTGTTGGCACCACTACCTCTTCTTTCTTTTCTTCAACAACCGGTTTTTTCTCCTCAACCACAGGAGCTGGTTTTTCAACAGGAACTTCTTCAACTTCAGGTTTTTTAGACTCTAAGTCTATTTTACCTAAAATTTTAGTTTCTGGTTTATTAGCTTTAGCTCTTATTACTTCAGGGGCTTTCTCAATTTCCAGTTTTTCTTCCGGAACTTTGGTAATCACCACCTCATGGGATGCTTTACGCTGTTCGCCGTCTTTGGCAAACTCAGCCTCCAATGCAGAATATGCCGCTTCTTCTAATTGAGCGTTAGGATTGCTTTCAACCTCGATACCCTTAGCCTGTAAAAACTCTACTAATCTGGACATCGAAATATTGAATTCCTTAACCGCTTTATTTAATCTTATTTTTGGCATCTATATTATTTACTGTTTTTTTTAATTCTTAAAATTAAAGTATTTCTTTTTTACTGTTTATTAAAATTTACTTAAAAATCTTAATCTTCAAACTCTTCTTTCAGAATACGTTTAACGTCTTCAATGGTTTCTTCTTCAAGATCTACCATATTAAGAAGGGTTTCAGTTTCTTTATCCAAAACTGATTTTGCAGTAGTAAGACCTACTTTTTTAAATTCATCCAAAATCCACTGCTCGATATCGTCATTAAATTCTCTCAAATCTACATCGTCATCCTCGCTAGCTTCTCTATACACATCAATTTCGTATCCCGACAGCCAAGAAGCCAATCTGATATTCTGTCCTTGCTTACCGATTACTTTAGAAATATCTTCAACCGGCGTATATACTAATGCATAGTTTGTATCCTCGTTGATGTCAATTTTATTGACCGTTACATTTCCTAAAGCTCTTTTCACCAAGATTTCAGGGTTTTTCGACCACTGAATAACATCGATGTTTTCATTTTTCAACTCTCTTACCACGCCGTGAATTCTTGAACCTTTCACCCCAACACAAGCTCCTACAGGATCTATTCTGTCGTCGTAAGCATCTACTGCAATCTTCGCCTTCTCACCAGGAATTCTTACTACTTTTTTCAGCATAATCGTTCCGTCCTGGATTTCAGGAATTTCCAGCTCCAATAATTTCTCTAAGAATTTAGGTGCAGTTCTGGAAATAATAATCTGTGGTTTTGAACCTTTAAAGTCTACTGTTTCTACAATGGCTCTGATATTTTCACCTTTTTTGAAGAAATCAGAAGGAATCTGGTTTTCTTTAGGTAAAATAAATTCGTTTCCTTCATCATCCAATAGGATTACGTGTTTGTGACGAATGTGGTGGATTTCCCCGATTACAATTTCCCCGATTCTGTCTTTAAACTGCTCGTACAACATAGCATTGTTGTGTTCCTGCAATTTCGTAGCCAAAATCTGTTTCAAAGTAAGGATATTTCTTCGTCCTAACTGAGCAACAGGAATTTCCATTGTAAAATCTTCTCCCACTTCAAAAGTAGGATCAATCTTTTTTGCTTCAGAGATTTCAATTTCCAGATCATCATCTTCAGACATTTCGTCTTCTACGATTGTTTTATTTAAAAATATCTGAAAATCTCCTTTATCAGGGTTTACAATCACATCAAAATGATCATCCGAATCAAATCTTTTTCTCAAAAGTGTCTTAAGAGAATCTTCAATGATTGCCATAAGATCGATCTTGCTGATCCCTTTTTCGTCTTTGAAATCACCAAAGGATTCAATCAACGCTATATTGTCCATCTTTTCTTTTTTCTTTTAAAATTTAATTGTCACTAATGCTTTCTTAATCTCAGAGTAAGGAATTTCTTTTTCCTCCTCCACATCCACTTTTCCTTTGCCTACTTCTTTCGGCTTGCGATAACGCAGAATAAGTGTGATTTTTTCTTCATCCACTTTTACCAGTTCACCGTCAATTTCTGCAGAGTCATTTAATAAAACTTCAATTTCTCTACCTATATTTTTAGCAAACTGTCTCGGAGTTACGAGAGGTTCGCTTAATCCCGCTGACATTACCTGCAAGCTGAAATCATGCTCCTCACGATCCATATTGAATTCTATTGCACGGCTTGCATCAAGGCAATCTTGCAAAGAAACTCCGTTATCACCATCTAAAATCACCGTAATATCATCCCCTGCAGAAAACTTTAAATCAACAAGAAATAAATCTTTTCTGGTCTCAAGGAACTCATTTAATAATTCTTCAATTCTTTTTCTAAACTCCATACGTTATTTAAAATCTTTGATTTACCGTACGAAAAAAGGCTTTCTTTCGAAGGCCTTCCCATGTTTTCCCATAAATCCAATGCAAATATACGACTTTTTCTTAAAAATGCAAAACATCTTATTATCAAGCGAGTAAGTTAATTTTTATTTACATTAAATTAAAGGCTGTAATGATGGTATTTTTACTATTTTTGTCACTTAATTTAAAAACATACATTTTGAATATAACGATTGTAGGAACAGGTTATGTAGGTCTGGTTACAGGAACTACCCTAGCAGAACTTGGCAATTCAGTATACTGTGTAGATATTGATGAAAAAAAAGTAGAAGGTATGAAAAACGGCGTAGTTCCCATCTATGAGCCGAACCTTGAAGAGATGTTCCTGAGAAACATTCAGGCAGAAAGATTATTTTTCACGACTGATTTAAAAGAAGCATTAGACAAAAGCGAAGTAATTTATCTGGCTTTACCCACTCCTCCCGGAGAAGACGGTTCCGCAGATCTTTCTTATGTCATAAAGGTAGCAAATGATATCGGTGATATGATGACAGATTATAAAGTTGTCGTTAACAAAAGTACTGTTCCCGTCGGTACGGCCGATAAAGTAAGAGAAGTTATTTCTTCCAAAACTCAAATTCCTTTTGACGTAGTTTCCAATCCTGAATTTTTAAGAGAAGGTTTTGCGGTTGAAGACTCTATGAATCCTGCAAGAGTGGTTGTAGGATGCAGTTCTAACACAGCAAAAGAGGTGATGGCAAAAATTTATCAGCCATTTACCAATATAGGCATTCCTATTATATTCATGGACGAAAAATCTTCTGAATTAACAAAATATGCAGCCAATTCATTCTTAGCCGTAAAAATTACGTTCATGAATGAAATTGCTAACTATTGTGAAAAAGTAGGTGCAGACGTTGATAAGGTAAGACTTGGAATGGGAAGCGACGACAGAATCGGTCACCGATTTTTATTCCCAGGAATAGGATACGGAGGAAGCTGCTTCCCTAAAGATGTGAAAGCATTAATCAACTCAGGAAAGCAGGAAAATTTTAATTTCCAGATTTTAGAAGCGACAGAAAATGTAAATATTGCCCAAAAAGTAATCCTAGTTTCAGAGATTGAAAAATATTTCGGAGGAAACATCGAAGGAAAAACAATCGCAATGTGGGGATTAGCTTTCAAAGCAAATACAGACGACATTCGTGAAGCCTCTTCATTAGATAATATTGCTTTATTATTAGAAAAAGGAGCAAAAATCGTTGCTTACGATGCCATTGCAGAAAGTAACGTTCAAAAAATTCTAGGTGATAAAATTCAATATGCGAAAAGTATGTATGAAGCGTTAGAAAATGCAGACGCTTTATTTATCGCAACAGAATGGCCTGAATTCAAAAATCCAAATTTTGAATTAATGGCTGATAAAATGAATAATAAAGTAATTTTCGACGGAAGAAATATGTATCCCCTGGAAATTCCTGAGCAGAACGGTTTCTTTTATAAGAGTATCGGACGTAAAACAATTGTAAATTAACAAAGATGAAAAATATAATCATTACAGGCGGAGCAGGTTTCATAGGCTCTCATGTTGTAAGAGAATTTGTAAAAAATAATCCCAACACAACTATCATTAACCTTGATGCGCTTACATACGCAGGAAATCTTGAAAACTTAAAGGATATTGAAAATGAGCCCAATTATGTTTTCGAAAAAGCAGACATTACAAAACCTGAAGAGTTAAGAAAGGTTTTTGAAAAATACAACCCAGATGCTGTTGTACATTTGGCGGCAGAAAGCCATGTAGACAGAAGCATCACAGATCCGATGGCATTTATTAACACCAACGTAAACGGAACTGCTAATCTTTTGAATCTCTGTAAAGAATTCTGGACATTAAATCCAGATCACACGCATGGAAGATTTCCAAATGAGAAAAGGACAAATTTATTTTATCATGTTTCAACAGATGAAGTATACGGAAGTTTAGGCGAAACAGGATTTTTCTTAGAAACAACTGCTTATGATCCTCAATCACCGTATTCCGCTTCAAAAGCTGCTTCTGACCATTTGGTGAGAGCTTACGGAAATACATATGGAATGCCGTTTATCGTTTCAAACTGTTCAAACAATTACGGACCGAACCATTTCCCTGAAAAACTAATCCCTCTTTGTATTTCAAATATTCTTAACGGAAAACCATTGCCAATCTACGGTGATGGAAAATATACAAGGGACTGGTTGTTTGTAATCGATCATGCCAAAGGAATTCACCAAATTTTTAATGAAGCAAAGACCGGAGAAACATACAATATCGGAGGTTTCAACGAATGGCAGAATATAGATTTGGTGAAAGAATTAATTAAGCAGATGGATGAAAAGCTTGGAAATCCAGCAGGACATTCAGAAAAACTGATTACTTATGTCAAAGACAGACCGGGCCACGATAAACGTTATGCAATCGACGCTACAAAATTAAACTCAGAACTTGGATGGAAACCATCGGTAACTTTTGAAGAAGGTTTAGCAAAAACCATCGACTGGTATCTTGAAAACAAAGAATGGCTGGAGCATGTAACAAGCGGTGATTATCAGAAATATTATGAGAAGCAATATTCATAGTATGAAATCTTTTATTAGCTGTGTATTTTTATTATTAGTCTCATTTTCATTTGGGCAGGAACTACAATTACCCCCAATTTCATTAGCTCGGGATGAGGCTAAAATAGCTCTTATAGACCAGCTAATTATTACAAGTGATTATGAACAATCTATAAAAAATTATGTTTCAGAGTATTTGTGGTTGAATTCTGACGAGCTTAAGCTTACAGATTCTCAAAAAGAGCAGATAAAAGAAAAGTTCGACTATAAAACTTTTGCTGGATATTGTATATATTCTTCATTCAGCAGGGTTGATAATGATAAAATTTCAAAGCTTATTGATTTTTACAAATCAATTGACGGAGGTTTCAACAAAGAGAAATCTATATTTTTAACCAGTTATTATTACTGCAACCTCCTCAATGACAATATCTTGATATATACAAAATATATTAAAAAGAAAAACAAATGAAAGGAATAATATTAGCCGGAGGTTCCGGAACAAGACTTTACCCTCTTACTATCGCTGTAAGTAAGCAATTAATGCCTGTTTACGACAAACCAATGATTTACTACCCATTGTCAACGTTATTGTTGGCGGGGATTAAAGATATTTTAATTATTACAACTCCACACGACCAGGAAGGTTTCATTAAATTATTAGGAGACGGTTCACAAATCGGGTGTAATATCGAATATATGGTTCAGCCAAGCCCGGATGGTCTGGCTCAGGCATTTATTTTAGGAGATCAATTTATTGGAGACGATGCTGCTGCATTGGTTTTGGGTGATAATATTTTCTACGGTTCCGAAATGGGAACTTTGCTTAAAAACAAAACAAATCCGGACGGAGGTGTAGTTTTCGCTTACCACGTTTCAGATCCTGAAAGATATGGTGTAGTAGAATTTGATGATGATTTTAAGGCAGTTTCTATTGAAGAAAAACCTTTACAGCCAAAATCAAATTATGCCGTTCCCGGATTATATTTCTATGATAATGAAGTTGTAGAAATTGCCAAAAACATCAAACCTTCCTCAAGAGGCGAACTTGAAATCACAGATGTGAACAACGTTTATCTTCAAAAAGGGAAACTGGAAGTTGGTGTTCTCGACAGAGGTACTGCCTGGCTGGATACAGGAACATTTGATTCCCTTAATGATGCTTCAGAATTTGTAAGAGTAATCGAAAAAAGACAAGGCTTCAAAATTGGATGTATTGAGGAAATCGCTTTCCGAAACAAATTTATTAACGAAGAAAAATTATTAGAAACGGCAATTAAATATGGCAAAAGCGGATATGGCCACTATCTGAAACAATTAGTACACAAATAATTAACTTAAATTAATAAAAATTAAAACTATTGATTTTATGGTTGATAGTTTTTGATTATAACAACAAATATTAATATTTTAGTTGTAAATTTCCTATTCGATATGAATAATATTTCATAAAACAGGAAATCAGGAATCAAATTAATTATTATAAATTTGAAAAAAATCTACTTTGAAAACCGTAGTATACACATCTGATAAAAAAACACACTTTTTCCAGGAGCTTAAATTTATTTACCGGGATATTAAATCATCTAATTTTCTGGCATACCAAATGACTAAGAGAGATATACAATCTCAACACAGACAATCTTTATTAGGTTTCTTCTGGATATTAGCACCTGTAATTATTAATTCATTAATCTGGTTATTCCTAAATGGCTCCGGAGTAGTAAACATAAATATTCCCGGAGGAATTCCCTATCCTGTTTTTGTTATTTTGGGTACAACATTATGGAATATCTTTGCAGAAGCTATTCAGAGCCCGATCAACTCAGTCAATGCAGGAAGAACGATTATTTCTAAAATTAATTTCCCTAAGGAAGCGCTTTTAATGAAAGGACTATACACTACCTTTTTTAATTTATCTATAAAGATGATCCCGGTAGTTGCTATTCTTATCGTATATAAAGTTATTCCTTCATGGAGTCTGCTCCTTTTTCCACTTTACATTATTGCTTTAACGGTCTTTGCGTTTGCTTTAGGCTTGCTTATTACTCCACTGGGATTAATTTATACCGACATAAGCAAAGTACTTACCACAGGAATTCCGTTTTTAATGTATCTGACTCCTGTCGTATATGCTGCACCGAAGGTTGGAGCTTTTAAATTTCTATTTCATCTAAATCCGTTAACTTATATCATCAATGATACCCGGAACACATTGGTGGGTGCAGAAGTACAGTCTCTTATATTTACAGTTATTTTAACGGCTGTGAGTTTTATTGTTTTATTAATTGGATTGGTGGTTTTCAGAAAATCGATGCCGATCGTCATTGAAAAAATTGCAGGGTAATGAAAGATAAAGAAGTATTGGTATCGGCACAGAACGTTTCTAAGAAATTCAGTAAAAGCCTGAAAACTTCCCTGAAGTATGGTGCTTCAGATATCATCCGCAGTACACTGGGTTTATCAATAAATAAAGAGTTACGTCCTCAGGAATTTTGGGCCGTGAATAATGTTAGCTTTGAACTGAGAAGAGGAGAATGTATTGGACTGATCGGTCATAACGGTGCCGGAAAATCTACCCTTTTAAAAGTTCTTAACGGATTATACGCTCCCGACAAAGGACAGATTGTAATGAGGGGAAAAATCGGAGCGTTGATCGAATTGGGGGCCGGTTTCAACCCAATTCTTACCGGAAGGGAGAATATTTACAACAACGCTTCAATTTTAGGTTTTACAAAAAAAGAAGTGGAAGAGAAAATAGAATCGATCATCGATTTTTCTGAGATAAGAGATTTTATAGATACGCCTGTACAAAATTATTCTTCTGGAATGAAGGTACGTTTAGGATTTGCCGTTGCAGCCCACCTCGAACCGGATATTTTAATTATTGATGAAGTATTGGCGGTGGGAGATTTAGGATTTGTTTTAAAATGCTTCAGTAAAATTGACGAGCTGCTTCCTCATACAGCTGTTATTTTCGTTTCTCACAGTATGCCAATGGTTTCAAGGATTTGTAACGAGATTATTCTGATGGATCACGGCAAAGTGGAATATCAAGGAAAAGAAATAGGAAAAGGAATACAGCTTTATTACAACAAATTTTCAAACAACAGCCAGAATAAAGTGTACGATAACGATACATTTGAATTAATTTCTGTAGAAACTGATCTTAATAATAATGAAATACATCGTCACCAGAACTTTAATCTTACTTTTGAATTTAAAATAAACACACCTGTTGAGCAATTGCCTGTATTGTATCTGGAATTTAAAGACAAAGAACAGAAGCCAATTGCAGGAATTTTCGTTAAGGAATATAAAGAAGATATGGGTAAAAGTACAAAGGTCATTTATAAAACAACGATCAAGAATCCACTTTTCACCTTAGGAAAATACATTCTGGATGTCGGTCTGTATGAACCTTCAACCGAGTCTCCCTACCTGAGAATCAATAATATACTGGAGTTTACAGTAGGTGGAGAAAAAGAACAGTGGATTCCTTTTGAGCTGGATAGCGAAAATATCATAACTTTACATTAAAATTTATTATGATTCCCGTAACACAACCCTTTCTTCCGCCTCAGGAAGAATATGAAAAATATTTAGACGGCATCTGGAAAAGAAACTGGCTTACCAATATGGGACCTTTAGCCAGTCAGCTCGAAATGGAGCTTAAAAACCACCTCAACATACAGCATTTACTTTTCGTTACCAACGGAACCGTTGCCATCCAGATGGCGATAAAAGCGTTGGAAATTTCAGGGGAAGTTATCACGACTCCGTTTTCTTTTATTGCGACTACAAGTTCCATCGTCTGGGAAGGATGTACTCCAGTTTTTGTGGATATTGATGCTAAGACATTATGTATTGATCCAACTAAAATAGAAGAAGCAATTACCGAAAAAACCAGTGCGATTCTCGCTACTCATGTTTACGGTAATCCTTGCGATGTTGTGGCGATCGAAGCTATTGCAAAAAAACATAATCTTAAAGTCATTTATGATGCTGCCCACGCTTTTGGGGTACAAGTCAACGGAAAATCTATTTTCGAATATGGGGATATTTCCACCTGTTCGCTTCATGCTACAAAATTATATCACACCATTGAAGGTGGATTAGTCATAACTAAAGATCCGGAACTGCTTAAAAAATTAGCATATATCAGAAATTTTGGAATTTCAGGTTTTGATTCTTTTTCGGAATTGGGGCTGAATGGTAAAAACTCAGAATTTCATGCGGCAATGGGACTCGTGAACCTTAAATATATTTCAAAAATACACGAAAAAAGAAAGGCTCTTGCAGAACTTTATGATCAAAAACTTAAAGGATTAAAGCATTTTAAGCCTTTATGGCATAATCACGCCAACGATAATCACTGCTATTATCCTATAGTGCTGGAAAGCGAAGAATTATTATTAAAACTGAAACAGGAAATGGATAAGCAGGAAATCTTTACACGAAGATATTTTTATCCAAGTCTTGCATCAGCACTTCCTTACTTACCGAAAGTAGAACTTCCCATTACGGAAGATATTTCCAAAAGAGTGCTGTGTCTTCCGTTTTATTACGACCTAACTTTTGAAGAGGTAGAATATATTGCAAGATTAATGTTAAGAATTCAAAATAATTAATTATGCTGATTGCAGGCGCAAAGGGTTTCGCTAAGGAAATACTGGAAATTTGCCATCAAAATAATCAACTGGAAAATCTTGTTTTTTATGATGATATAAATACTGATCAGAGTATTTTGTTTGACAAATTCCCGATACTTCAGACAATTGAAGCTGCTGAAAATTATTTTAAAACGGTTGACCCCAACTTTACCATTGGAATTGGCAATCCGAATTTGAGAAAAAAACTGAATGAAAAATTTGTAAATATTGGAGGTAGAATTACTTCAACAATAAGTAAAAAGGCTGATATTGGCTCTTACGGAATAACAATTGGCAGAGGTGCAAATATCTTAGATGGTGTTAAGATTTCCAACGATGTTACAATCGGTTATGCTCCCATCATTTATTATAATTCTATTATAACTCATGATGTGGATATTGGAGACTTTGTTGAAATATCACCTGATGTAAAAATATTGGGAAGAGCTGTCATTGGTAATTTTTGCCAGCTTGGTGCAGGAACAATTATTCTCCCTGATATAAAAATTGGCAACAACGTAATTATTGGCGCCGGAACAGTGGTGACAAAAGATTTACCCGATAATTGTACTGCTGTTGGAGTTCCCTCAAAAATTATAAAACAAAATTAAATGATGAGTCCCTTAGTAAGTATTGTAATGATTACCTATAATCATGAGAATTTTATCATTGATGCTATAAAAGGAGTTTTAATACAAAAATACAATGGTTCTGTTGAATTGATTATTGCCAATGATAACTCTACTGATGAAACGGATCAAAAAATTAATGATTTTTTTGAGACCAATCCTGCTCCCGAAAATTTTATTATTAAATACACAAAGCATCCAAAAA
>Ga0308171_1000604_pt1 | contig 68964 bp, 70 predicted proteins | sample PhyGR1_FD_202135 | JGI IMG/M metagenome (GOLD analysis project Ga0308171, IMG submission 202135) | Phyllosphere microbial communities from UC Gill Tract Community Farm, Albany, California, United States - DLSLSG.R1 | ecosystem: Host-associated > Plants > Phyllosphere > Unclassified | place: USA...
ATTTAGGTGCATAATTGACCTCGGCGGTCAACCATTCTTTGGGTCTGTAGATCAATGATGCGTTGATACTGCCAAATGGACTTTTGTTGGTAGCAACGCCACCATCAGCCGCGGCAGAGACGGGATTATTACCATTCCAGCCCAATCCCCAGGTACCATTGGAATTTCTGAAGGATTGATTGGCGGGAATACTGCTCATCCACTGAAAAAGTTCCTCGATGCTCGCTGCTGGTGAGGTGACGATCGGATTGACGTATTGAAAGTCAAATTTAACGGCGAGCTGATCTGAGAATTTAACATCCACGTTGTTGCGGATGGTATAGCGCTTAAACGAGCTATTCAGTGTCAAGCCCTTCTGGTCGAAATAACCGACCGAAGTCAGCATTTTAACTTTGTTTGTGCCTGCATTGACTGTCAGAAAATGGCTCTGCTGAAATCCATTCCCCTGCAAGGATTCCTTTTGCCAATCAGTATTGGGATACTCGTCCGAACTGCCATTGCCCTGACTACGGTAGGCGGCAATGATATCTTCTGGATACAATGGACTCGCACCAACATTGGTATACGCTTCGTTCGTCAGCAGCATATGATCTAGGGCATTGACGATTTTGGGCATATTGGTTGCGGACTGCCAACCAAAATAATTATTGTAGGCAATGGCGACCTTATCAGAACTTCCCCTTTTTGTCGTGACCAAGATGACACCATTGGCAGCTCTCGAGCCATAGATCGACGCCGATGCGGCATCTTTTAATATTGAAATATTCTCTATTAAATTGGGGTCGATATTATTGATGGAGCCTTCAATCCCATCAATCAGTACTAAAGGCGCGGCGTTGCCAAGTGTACCGATACCGCGAATACGGATATCCGCACCGTCCGACCCCGGCTTACCAGAACGCTGCGTCACGGTTACTCCCGAGGCCATGCCCTGAAGGGCCGACGAGGTTTGCCCAGCAGGTCTATTATTCAGATCTTCACCCGATACGGCGGAGACAGCACCCGTCAAATTGACCTTTTTCTGAACACCATACCCGACGACGACAACTTCGTCTATCATTCCGGTGTGTGGTTTTAGACGGATAAGCACTGTGTTTTTGCTGGTAGCCGTTGCCACAAAATGCTTAACAGAATCGGTATCGTAACCTAGATGGTGGGCATAGATCGTATAATTTTCACCAGCAACAAGTGGCGTTAAAACAAACAACCCGTTGTTATCAGCCACAAAATGGATTTTTTTACTGCTCTTCTCGTGGACAAGATCAATAGTTGCGCCGGGTAATGTATTCCCTTCGTTGTCTACTATTTTACCATTTACTTTTAGGTTTGATTGCGCAAATCCTACAGAAAAGTATGGAAATAGCAATCCCACGAGCATTAATTTGATTAGAATATGCTTCATAATTGTTTACAGTTGGTTATTCTGATTTATATATTGGTTTATTTTTCCGAGTTGGGTTGATTCTCTCCTACTGCACGTCCTCCTTTCTTCCCGAATTACTGATGTTGACAATACCATTGTTCACTTGGAATGTACAACCGTTCAATTGACAAAAGCTGGTCAAAAAATTGGCTAGCGATTCTTTGCTATTTAAACTTCCTGTAAAGGAACTGTTGAGCAAATCAGGATTATCGCATACAATCGAAACATCATAAAGGCTTTCGATTACTCTTAAGAGTTGAACGTTTTTGGTTTGGTTAAATTTGACAGACTGATTGGTCCATTCGACATTGGCAGTGGTTAGATGTGGAATGAGTTTTCTTAACTCCTTATCTACACGAGCAGGCTGAGATTTTGTCAATTCAGGCTCCGAATACTTAATCATCTGCTGCAGTTTTAAATTAACCAATACTTCCTCTTTTGGTTTGAGGTATATTAGATTGCGGCTATCCGCTGCAACTGATCCGACAGAGATTTTGCCCTCCATTAGTTTTATTAGTACATGATCGGCATCCTTGGGGTCTACACTAAATATTGTCCCCAAGGCGGTGGTCAAATATCCTCTGTAATTGACTTGAAAAGGCGCATTTTTGTTTTTGTGTACGTTATAAATAACTCGCCCTTGCACTTGCTTTACATCCCGGTGGCCTTGTCCATTATATTCAAATCCGATTTTTGCATGTGGATAGAGTATAACAGTAGTGCTATCAGGAAGCTGAGCATTGATCGTGTAAGCATTTTTATTTTCATACCAGATGACCTGTTCTTTTGTTGAGGTTGAGAAATTTTTCAAAAAGAGAACCGAAAGTACACAGAGTAGCACGGCGGCACATGAAGCCCAGGCCCACGGGCTTATTCTCTGGATTAGCTTAGGCTTGGGTGGATCTACGGCATAGATATGATCGAGCACTTTCCGATGAACCAGGCTTAGATCTGGTAAGGGAATATGTTGCAATACTTGTTCTTCATCCTGATCCAGTATCTCAGTGATCCACAATTCCAGAATTGCAGTATCTATCTCCGCCATTTCGTCAAAAAATGACTCATAATACTGCGCATCCAAACGGTTGTGGATATACGCCAACAATTGATCTTTAAAGGATTGCTCTTTCAAAATTTTCTATAATTAGTTCAATACATTGCTGTATTTGTTACTCTATACGTTTGGCAAAGAGAATCACACTATTGAATTTTGTTTTTTTTTATAGCTTAAATAAAAAGGCGGCAAAAAGACTGATTATATACTCATCTCGGTAATTTTTTTGAATATATTCTTTGATATCTTTGAGTGCGCTCACGAGTTGATTACTCACTGTAGAGACTGAAATCCCCAATAAATCGGCAATTTCCTTATAACTTTTGTCTTCAAATTTATTGAGCAACAGAATCTCCTTTCGTTTGGGGCTCAGAGAGTCGATTGCATTGGTCAACATCTGCTGTTTATCTTTGAAAAACAGTCTTTCTTCGGTATGATAATAGAGTTCTATTGCCGAAGCCCATATTTCCAATTGAAGAGCCTTGTCTCTTTGCACTTTTCGAAAAAAATCCATGGCCAAATTATCCGAAATATGATTGAGAAATGAGACAAATCCCTTATTAGGGTCAATCTTTTCACGTTGGAGCCATATTTTAGTAAATACTTCTTGTAAGATTTCTTCTGCAATAGTTTGATTTTTCACCAATTTGATCAATCTAATATAGATTTTTGGCGAATAATGGAAATAAATTTCATTAAACGAATTTAGGTCTCCATTTTTAAGTTTTTCCAGTGTAGCAGCTTCTTTAGGAGATTTCATTTGGCAAATTCTTATAATTGGTACGAACGACGAACTTAATATAGTGATAAATTTACTAAATCAAAATCATTGGTACCCCAAATAAAATTTTATATTTCCTACGAATCGGATTGCTCCATTTTAATCCATCGATTTCGACTACAGAAAGATTCTTAAAGCCCGAACTCCATTATTGACTGAATATAAAAGTAGCAGATAGAATGCTTAAGATAGGGCAACTAACGGTCTATATGGTATGTGGTAAAGTTAAATATCGTTCATCTTGATTACCAACTTATTGCTGCTCCCAACTATTTAGATATCCACTGAATTATCCGTTTGGATCGAGACGGACACGCTATGTAAAGATAACTGCTAATTTGTAAAAAAGAAAAAGCTAATGATCAATCTAAAAACTTTCTATCTCCTCATGCTCATTGTGGCAAGTCATTTTACTGCGTCAGCACAGGTAAGCACAGCTACAAAATCCAACAGCAATATCAACCAATTGTACATCCGTTTAGACACTGTGATTCAGCAGGAAAATATACCCGGTCTATTGGTTGCTATTGTAAAAAAAGACAGTATACTATACTCGGGTGGGCTGGGCTATGCAGATCTTAACCAGCGTCTTCCAGTGGAACATCAAACGCAATTTCACTTCGCCTCCGTCACCAAATTTTTTGTTGCAATGGGTATACAACAATTAGTGGCTAGTGGGAAGTTAAAACTGAATGACCGTATTCGTGATATCGCACCCGAAATACCCTTTGACAATCATTGGGAAGCTACAGATCCGGTACGGGTAGTTCACTTGCTCGAACATACCGCGGGCTTTGACGATGTTCAACTCAACAGCATGGTAGATATCAGCAAAAGAAAGCCACTTGCTGGTATCAATGCCATCAAAGCTGTTAGCAATTCGCTTACGGTACGCTGGAGACCGGGAACCATGATGTCTTATTCCAATCCGGGCTATAATGTACTCGGTTATATAATTGAAAAAGTTTCCGGGATGCCTTGGGATAAGTATTTAATAGAACAGATTTTTTTGCCATTAAACATGCGGAACAGCTTATTTGATCTTGATGGAACTCATAGACCCAGCTTTGCCACAGGCTATGACTTTCAAAAGGGGGAATACAGACCAATGCCATTCTATCGTCCGAGCGGAAATGGAGCCGGAAGCGCTTTGGTATCCAATGCCGAGGACATGTCAAAATTTATGCTTTATCTGCTCAATGGTAATACCGACACCAGGTTACTGGACAATGCCGGCCTGAAGGAAATGGAGACCATTCACAGTACCTTAGCGAGCCGCGCTGGATTACGGACGGGATATGCCCTAGGCAATGATCTATTCCCGAATAATAAAAAGGTCAGTTTACGGGGCCACAATGGTAAAGGGGAAGGCTTTGTATCCTGGTTATTCTTTAACCGTGAAGCTGGTATAGCCTACGCAATAGCAGCCAATAGTGTTGTCAATCTTTGGCCAATCTCGCAGGTTATTGAAGAATTTTTGACAACGGACATTTCTGCTCCAAAACCAGTCAGTAGACCGATAGATGAACAAAAAATTAAACCACTACTCGGATACTATCAATTTATGAATCCCAAAAACGAACGCTGGGAATTTTATAGACGTATCTTTGGCGGTATTGAATTAACGGGGGTCAGCAAGGATAGACTCGTCGTAAGAAAAGAAAACGGACAGCTCGATTCACTTCTCCATGTTGGCAATGGAATCTTCCGGTTAAAGGATGATATTCTCCCCGCTTTTGTATTAGCCAAAGATCCCAACGGCCAGCCCTTTTTCCAAGGTTATGGCAATAGTTTCTATCGCAAAGCATCTCGGGCTTCTGTTTTAATCCAAAAGTTGCCTATCTATCTTGGACTTATGGCTCTTTTAATTTATCTCGTCTACAGCCTTATCGGAATATTTCTTACACTCTTTCGAAAAATGAAACTGATAGACCTAAGCATCCCTTTATTGCCAATAGTAGGAACATGCTGTTTTTTCGCTGCTTATCGCCTCATGGGACAAACAGATGCCAGCCATAAAGAATTATTTACCTCTTTTAATGGAACAAGTTTTTCCATTTTTCTGGGAATGCTCCTATTTGCTGTTTTCGTTGTCGTAAGCAGTTTATTGCTTTATAGCCGTTGGTCTCGACTGAACCGATTATGGCATCGTCTGTTTTTAGCCTTCAATAATTTCTTTTTATGCTATCTCGTCGCCCTTCTATCCATAAATGGTTGGATCGGAGTACCTATATGGATGATGTAGCTCCATTTGATCAATTATGTTTAAATTCACCTTACAATGATAACTTGCTACGGCCCATGATCAATATACTCTATACCTTTCATGCTTTTTCAGCTGGTGCATTTCTGCTGCTCGGCACCTTAATCTTTTTGGGTGTCAACCACACTTCTTCCCGAGCAGACCGGTGGTTAGGAACATGGTATTATTTGATGGCATGCTTATTTACCCAGCTTTTTCTGGAAGGTTTTCTTGTGGAGAGCGAGGGACTGATCCATACGCTGGAACTACCACGATGGGCTACCCTCCCCTGCTTCTACCTGGCCGTTCACTACATGGTCAGACCAACAGCAACAATTCGGTATTGGGGACTACATTTTGTTCCCTTCCTCGCTTTCCTTTTCTTCTCCATCATCTATTTAATACCCGGACTTTTTAATAACCACATCCATCCGCCTCAATTACCACAATGGATCATCTTTGCCATTAAATATTTCTTTTTTACACAATGTATCTTTTATTGGATTGCCTGTTATAGCCTCTTCAAAATACACCAGAAAAACATTCGCCAGCTATCTTCCTATACGGAAAAAATAAATATGGCCTGGTTGAAGTATCTATTGATTGCGCTATTATTAATGATTATTGTCCGTTTGCTGTCTATGGTACATGTAGTTTTTAACGCCCTGTCTCCAATTCTATATTTTATGGGCACAGTGGCACTTGGGTACGCAACGCTAACACAACGGTCAATTTACACAATTGAGTCTACAGAAAACCTCATCAACGAAGCGGAGCATAAAAAGGTTAAGGCCGAAGAGCGGCTGACAGGACAACAGGTAGACACATTAAAAGAAAAATTATTACAGAAAACAGGTACTGAAAAGCTATATCTCGACCCGGGGTTAACACTATCATCCCTCGCGGAGCATATCGGAATCAATGCGCATGATCTGTCCTACATCATAAACAATGGACTGGAGAAAAATTTTTACCAGTTTATCAACGAACTTCGAACGGAGGAAGCGAAAAAACTTTTATTATCCGAAGAGGCTAAACAACTTGATATGTTTGGAATCGCAATAAGGGCAGGCTTCAATTCAAGAACAACTTTTTATAGCAGCTTCAAAAAAGTAACCGGTATCACACCGACAGAATATATGAAAGTCCATTGTAAACAATCAAATTAACCAGACACAATAAAGTTTGTTCGATTGCATCCATTCGGACGGTTAGCCCATCAAAAAGACCTACTCTTGTATCATATCAACAAAAAAATTATGATACAATACACCAAACCAAGCGGATACTCGAGAGCGATCCGCCAATTTTTCACAGCAACATATAGTCTTTTGATGGGAACATGCTGCCTTTTTGCTTCAATTGATACATTTGCGCAGACCACCCCTACCGATGGCCCCCAAAGGCAACGGCTGGTTCCTCTAAAATCATTTCAGGGCTTCTATCAGCTCCCCAATAAAGTGGCTTTCATTGCTTTCGACGAGCAGGATAATGACCTTTATGCCACACAGCTGTGGGATCAGAAAAAAAGATATCAGCTGGTTCGCAAAGATGATACGCATTTTGAATCCAAAAATGAAGGATATTCCATAGAATTCTTAAAGAATGGTTCCGGCGATTTTAGCCAAACCAAGATCCTGGACAGAATTGTCTGTGAGCGTGTACCTTTTGATCCCAATAAAATTGCTCGTCTAAGCGTATCTCAACTGAAACAGCTTGCCGGAACTTACCTAAAGGAAAATGACAACAACTTTAAGATTCAAATAGATCCCTCCTCAACAGGTTTAACGCTTACACAATTGTGGGATAACAAAACAATTTCATTTACTCCGCGCTCCGAATTTTTCTTCCTAAATGATGATGGTACCTTTCCGTTGACATTTTCAGCTGCCAATGGAAAAATAGAGCAGATGCAGTGTTTCGAAAATGATGTTTGGATAAAAACTAACCAATAATCCTATTCAAAAAAATAATATGAACAGATTTATTGCCAGTTTATTCCTGCTGCTGGGTACAGCTCAGCTTAGCGCCCAACAGGTCGCAGATGAACAGTTTCATTATCCCATCACCGATCCATACCACCGGATCGGTGATGGACCACTACTCCTATTTGACGAGGCACATAACAATCCGGTTACTTTGAGAGGTGCTTATGCCCCTTTTTCAAATCTCCTACAAGCTGACGGATATCGTCTCCGAAGTGCTAAAGAAAAAATCTCTTATGATCAATTAAAGGAAGTGAAAATCTATATCAGTATAAATGCCTTATATAATCCGGAAAACTGGAAATTACCCACCTACTCTGCATTTACCGATCGGGAGATAGAAACGCTTCGTCAATGGGTATCTGATGGTGGAAGCTTATTTCTAGTCACCGACCACATGCCCTGCGGAGGTTCCGTGCGAAAGCTTGGTGCGGCATTTGGCATTTATATCGTAAACGGTTTTGCCTTACCTAAGAATGGACGTCCCGAAATCTTTTCAAAGGATAGAGAAACACTGTTATCCAACGAAATAACCACTGTATCAGGTAAAGAAATAGACAGTATCATGTGCTGGGGAGGAACAGGATTTATCGTCCCAACGAACGCACATATTATTTCTTTATTGAATGAAGAATATGAAATTTATCTACCTAACGATGCGGATCAGATAAAAAGGCCTATTCCAGACTATATTCCCCGATTGTCGGGTAAAGGATTTGCAAACGGTGCTTATCTTCGGTTTGGGAACGGAAGGATTGTGATATTCGGAGACGGCGCTCCTTTTTCGGCACAGCTCCATGGCATAAAAAGTGAAAAAAGAGGAATGAATCATCCTTCTGCTTACCAAAATGCACAGTTTCTGCTTAATATTGTTCATTGGCTCGACCAATGAACGATATGCAGAACCTACTGAAATATCATTACGACGGGGAGGTGGATCGAATACTCATAAAAGATAATCTTTTATTGAAATTTACTTTTACGTAAGTATGCCCGGAACCGAACGTCGTAATCGCTGTCGATTGATAGAAATCCCCAACCTCGACTTCCAGCTTCACAAGCAAAAAGTATACGTACTCCTTCGCTCGCTTCTATTTCCATGAGCTTCTGTTACATCTTCAGCGCCAAAGGTCCATCTTTAGTCACTAGACTGGACCAGCCCGGTCGTGCCCCAACAGTAAGCTTAGCGATCAATCTGGACGCTAGAAATATATTGGCCACTGTTTCTTCACCAAAATCCCAAGTGACTTCAACAGGTGAACTCGCATTAAATGGTTTGAGGTTCTCTTTGACAAATTCCGCAGGATTTAAAAATGGTAGATTCTCCTTGTTATACCACTCAGGTTCGTTCGGAGTGTTAGCATGGTTGTACAGCCATATATCTCCAACTATTTTTTTCTCTTTCCATAAGTATGCGTAACAAACCTTATCATTATCTTCGATATATACCGCAAATTCTGGACGATCATTTGATACGTATTTAGTTAAACTTCCCATAGAATGGCTAATTTAAACAAAAAAGTTTGTACGGTATCACTACCCAATGACGGCAGTAATATTATTACTCAAATAGGAAAAAGATATCAAAGTTTACATTTTTTCAAGTTGCTCCATAACCACTTTTGCCATTTCCTTTGAACTGAACGGATTTTGACCCGTTATCAAATTACCGTCAATAACAACATTGGAGGTCATAGGAATAAAAGCTTTTTTAAGATCTGCACCCCGCTCTTTAATGGCCGCTTCCAGATTGAAGGGTACCTCCCGTTTTCTTCTGGCAATAGTTTCCTCAAACCAATCAAATCCGGTCATTGATCTTCCTTTAATCAAATATTCACCGTTACTAAGCCTAACATTTAACAATCCCCCCACGCCATGACAGATTGCAGCGACTTTCTTTCCTTTTTCATACTGGTTGCTAACCATTGATTGTACAGTAGAATCATCCGGAAAATCGTACATCGTACCATGTCCTCCAGCTAAATAGATCAGATCATATTCCTGCTGAGTAAGGTCAGCTAGTTTCACGCTGTTTACAAGCAATAACCGAAAATCATCCTCATTCCAATATTGTTCAGAAATTTTATCGAGTGTAAAATGTTTCAGGCTCTCGGGATCTACCGGAACGTTGCCACCCTGAGGACTTGCAATAGTAATATCATAACCTTTCTCTTTAGCCGCATGGTAGATATGTGTGAGCTCACTAAGCCACAAACCTGTTTTCAGGTTACCGCTTGCATACATACCGATATTGGTTACTATAATTAAGATTTTCATCATACCCATATTTTTCTTTTAATAGATAACAAAGTTCATCAGAAAGCACTACCTGAGAGTAGCCGAATCTCGGGGAGTTGTAACCGAATCCCAGTATTTAAAATTTTTTAAACAGAGTACCTTAATTTAACGATGATCTGAATTCCAGTGGAGACAGTGATGTTCGGCTTTTAAATAAACGGTGAAAGGACTGCGGATGCTCAAATCCAAGCTGATAAGCAATTTCGGAGACCGACATGGAGGTCGTAGAAAGCAATTCTTTTGCTTTTTCGATCAACCGGTTCTGGATATGCTGCTGTGTGGTTTGCCCTGTTTGCACTCTTAACATATCACTCAGATAATTCGCACTCAGATGTAGCTGATCAGCAATGAAATGAACGGAAGGTATACCGTTAATGGTCAATTTATCATTTTTGAAATAGTTATCCAATAATAGCTCCAGCTTGGAAAGAAGGTCACTGTTCACTTTCTTTCTGGTCAAAAATTGGCGGTTGTAATAACGGTCGCAATATTTTAACAGAAGGTCAAGGTTAGAGACAAGTAGATCTTGTGTAAAGGAATCCATGTTAATATCAATTTCCTGTTCAACATTGGCTATGATATCAAAAATGGTTTTCTCTTCTTTTTCAGAAAGATGCAAAGCTTCATTGGCCGTATAGGAAAAATATCCATATTCTTTTATATTAGATGCAAGTCCATAACCATGCAGAAAATCTGGATGCACCACCAGGACAAAACCTCTTACTTTATTAAGCAGTATATCATCAAACTGAAGGACCTGATGCGGGGCAATAAAATACATGATACCTTCATCAAAATCATAATATTGCTGGCCATACCTGCATTTCCCACCGGCACAGTCTTTTTTTAGTGCAATAACGTAAAAGTCGGTGGTGATCGCACTGAGAATAGTCTCCGGTTCCAGTTTGACATCATCAAAATTAAATACACTGATCAGCGGATTTGTTGGTTTCTTTAACCCCAAGAATTGATGAAGTGTACTTATTGATGATACTTTTTTTGGAGTTTTCATATGCTGATTTTCAGATTTATACATGACTAATTTACCTAATTATTTTGTTTCCTGACAGCTGTTCGTCTTTAATGATACAGACTCCCTGCTCATAGGATGTAACCTGAAAATTCGGAAATTTCTTTCTGAATTTTGAGTCATCAAATATATTATCATGTTCATATCGAGGAAGGAGTTCCAATAATTCCTTGACACTCTTGTTGAAAAACGAGCCTATTTTGAACATGAATTTTGGCACGACGGAGTATTTCAGATCTCTGCTGTAAATTCCTGAAGCCATTCGGATAAACTCTTTGTAGGTGGGATGGCTTTTATCCACCGGGAGATGCCATGTCTGACCAAATGCGTCAGGGGTATTCCCGATCAAAGCAGTCGCCCGGCTCGCGTCAGGAGTCCAGATCAGACTTCTTTTCTTATTTGGGCTCAAAGGAACTTTCAACTTTTTACCCTCTTTGATAGTGTTAAAAATTAGGGTATTTGTAATACTCTGCGTTTTGCGGGGACCGTAAAATTCAGGAGCACGACAGATAACGGCTTCAAGTTCACCTGACTCCATTTCCTTTAACAGCATTTCGGCCATCTCTCTTCTCACTCTCCCTTTTCTTCCCACAGGTGCAAAGGCTGTTTCTTCTGTCAATACGCGATCATCCTGGGGATACATATAGGTGTTATCAAAGAATACCAGTTTTGTATTGTTAATCTTACAGGCATCAATCACATTACGAAGGATCAGCGGAAACTGTTTTTCCCATAGATCTGAACTGATCGGAAGCCCTAATGTAAAATAGGCAATTTCACTCCCTTTTACCGCTTCTATTGCTTTCTCTCGAATTGACAGATCCGCAGAAAACACTTCATCCGTGTCATTGACCTTTTTCGCATCCCTGCTGACAATCCGTATTGATGAAGTAAAATTTCTTTTAAGTTCTCTTGCGAGCTCTTCGCCAATCTGACCGTTAGCCCCTAATATCGTTTGCATATCTTTTGCGTTTTAAATACGATACAAATTTCAGAAGATCTATAAAGATCTGAGTAGCTCAATTCAGGGAAGTTGTAACAAAATCTCTGTTATATTACCTTTTTCAGCCAGTGTTTTTTTCATCTGTATAAGGGGGATATTTCCAGTCCGGATCTTCCAAGCTTACATGATCCGTGATGGTAGGTTCAATGCAAAGCGAATCAGCATCAAATTTCCCTCCATAAATCACTTCTGAATCATCAACTAGGCCAAGGATACAATCAAAATTTCGTTTATCGATTATGCTTGTATAATGCTCTGCACCATCAGGATAATTGATTTCTCGAAGTTTTTCTTTGATCAAACTCAGAAGGTTGGGTTTTACAGATTCTTCTACCAATAGATAGTTTAGGAACCCAAATCTATAAACCTCCTTGGTATCATTCCGGTTTTTTTTCTAAAAAATCGGGTGAAATAAGAAACATCAATAGGACTTTATAAGGGAACTAAACAGTTAAAGATTAAATGAACAATTTATTCTAAGAGGAATAATGATTCGATCCATACTGAGGAGAACACGCCAAAGTTACCGTATATCAAAAAAAAACTATTAGAACGAATCGATATATATTTAGAACTATACAGATATTTTATGGTATGAAAACAAAGTATATACATTACATTGGATTTGCTTCCAAGGGCTATACCATACTTTTGGTGCGCCAAATAATCCTTTTTATACGGAAGAGTTTTTAGTAACTTCAAATAAAAAGTATGTCGAAAATAACAATCATAGTAAATAGTGAGAATGTGCCAACAAAAACGCTTTTTGAGCTTAAAAAAGTTATCGGCGCAGATGTTGACTCAATCAAGGAAAATATTCCTGGTGTGGCCCTTGCCGAAGAGAAAACCCTAATTTGGTTAAAGCCTATCAAAAATATAGATCTAAGGGATTTGAGATTATAGGAATATCACTGGATGAAAATAAAGCAGAATGGTTAAAAGCTATACGTGATGATGAATTAAAATGGACTCAATTATCGGATCTAAAATCTTTTAAAAACTCAGTTGCTCAACAGCTCTTTATTCAAGCTGTCCCTGATAATTTTCTAATTGCCCCAAATGGAGTAGTTCTTGCTAAAGGGCTTAGAGGTGACAACTTAAATAAAGAATTAGAACGCATTTTTAAGTATACAAAAAGTAGATAGCCCCTTCTTCGTACGGTTTTAAACGGGATCTTCAATGTATAAAAAATCTTGAAAATTATATTTCATTTTATTATTTTTATATAGGCTTACGCAACTAAAACTAATAGCGAGACTTATCCTTTTCTCAGGCAAGGTTGGAATTAAGGGGAATTCTGAAGAAATAGCGGCCTGAATAATAATGTTGTCTATAGCAGATTTTCTGTCATAAAAAAATATACACGGTAACTTATATCTGAAACGATTATGAAAACTATTGATGATATTTATAGTGCTATTGCCAGCAATATTAATTCTGTAATTAATGAAGAGTGGATTGGGGCAGAGTTAAACATAGAAACTATTGGAGAAATGGCCAGTTTTGCGGGAAATTATGTCAATAAAAATGATCAAAAACGGCAACTAGACGTTGATGAGTTCGATTTTGAATTGACATTTGATATTTTGGAACTTCAGAAAATAACAACGGAAGATATTAGAAACAGATGGAATAAAGCTATTTTTTCCTTAAAGTCAGACGGTGAGTTTGACATGCAGTTTATTTGGGATCAGGAGCTTCATGATGAAGTAGTAAGATTATCAAAAGAATAAAAGACTTCAAATTGAAATCATTTTTAGTTTTTGGATCTATTAAGTACACTTAGTTAGATCAAAGAATAGTAAAAACAACCTTGCAAACCATCTTTTCTTCAAAAAATTCAGATTTTATGACAGTAGATGAGATTTATTTAAACATTGGAAAAAGTATTGTAAATGCGATAGATGATGAAAGATGGAATCATGCTAAATTAAATATCGAAGTTGTTGGAACAAGTGTAGTAGGCTACAATGGAGAATATATTACGGATAATAATGAAACAAAAAATATATCGATAAGGAATATTTCCAGAGATATTCGAAATTGGATCAGAGAATTACATAATATTACGACAGAAGGAAATGGTAAAAAATGGAATAAAGCCATTTTCAATCTAAATTCAGGAGGCAAATTTAATATGGAATTTATCTGGGATCAAGCACTTGATACAGAAATAACCAGATTATCAAAAGAATAGAGACAGCTAATTTTCTCTTTTGCTATAAACTAGGGTGGGTAACGAGATCCAACAAAAACCTGCTTATGTTGGCGATGTTTTTGATTTCAAAACATGGATTGAGTGTCAAAAGATGAGCGGTGCATCGACCCATTCCTAGCATTAGTGAGGGATGATAACAAAACCATCGGTGATTTAAATTAAATTGGATGATTTCTCAGAATTAAAAGTCAGAGCTGTTATTGTACCTAATCAGATTAATAACTTATTGACATACCTGCTGATATAAGTCCCAAGTATATCAATAAGCTTTTTGTTATCTAGTCTATTATCGTGCTAAAAATGCGAGTGCTTTTGTTAAGAATGCTTCATGATTCTGATAAAAAGCAGCATGGCCAGAATCTGAAAATTCAACAAGTACAGCATTTTCTAAATTCTGCTTCATATGATGTGCATTTTGAACAGAAATTGGAAGATCCTTTTCCCCATGAACGATTAAAACAGGTTTTTTAATGGTTTTAATTTCCTCAAGTGCGGCGGCATCAGGTTGCGCCCAAGCTAAAACAGCAGTAAACTGAGCAGTTGAAGCAGCATCACTAAGTGCCGGGTCTCGATCAACAGTACGTAGATGCACGCGAGCAAAAGATGCTTTTCCTGCCGTAATACTGGCTTGTGATTCAGTAAATCCGAATTTTAAGTAAGATTCTTCAGGACTAAGCCCGGCAGTTCCTGCTACAATATTTGGCAGATTTGCAAGACCGATGGCTCCTTTGGGTCCACTATCAGCTAAAATAATCTTATTAATTATCGCTGGTTCTGTCAATACGATTCTTTGGGCTACAAATCCTCCCATTGAAAATCCCATGATATTGACGGTTCCAAGGTTCATTGCTTTGATAAAATCAATAGCGTCATTAGCCATTGCTTGGATTGTATTAGGAGTTGTCCCTTTAGATGAAGCCACGCCCTTGTTATCAAAAATGATTAGTTTATATTGCTTTGCAAGTCCATTGGTCACTGCAGGATCCCAGTCATCCATAGACCCGCCCGTTCCCGGCAATAACACCAGAGGAATTCCTCCTTCCTTACCCCAGCTGCGATAAGCGAAGTCTACTCCTTTTACACGGATAAAGTTAGTTTTTGCGGTGTTATGGTTTACCGCCGTTGACTCCTGCTCGGTTGGGAATTTGTCTTTATCGCTACATGCAATTGATACAGCGGAAAAAAGGGATAAGCATACTGCGCTTACGATCGTAAATTTGCTAATTGTTTTCATTATTTTCTATTTAGTTATGATTACGAAGCAAACTTAAATCAAACAACCAGGCTAAATACGGGCAAAAGAGGTGAACCGGACAAATTAGTACATAAATTGGACATTCCCGCTATTAAAGCCCATGAAATATAAAATCATTTTTTCTTAAATAAGCGGTGAGTGCGAATACCTATTTAGTTGACATTTATTTTTTTTGCTGCCCAGGATACCCAGTTATATAACGCTCTCCAACAATTTCAACTGCTGCGAGATCGTTTGCTAACTTTTTAATTTCTTCCGAACCAAACTGATAATCTGCCGACCACATATTTTCCTGTAAGTGTGCTAATTTAGTGGTCCCCGGAACTGGAACAATAAACGGCTTATTAGCCAATAACCAAGCTAAAGCAACCTGCGCCACGGTCAAACCTCTATAATCCCCAAATTCTTTGAGAATATCAATGATGCGCCAATTTGCAATAATGTTTTCAGGTTTATATCGTGGCAACGAGGTTCGGTTATCATTAGCAGCGCTATATTTTGTTCGCTCATTAATGTATCCCGAAATCAGTCCTCGACTTAGTGGACTATAGGGAACAAAACCTATCCCCAGTTCTTCACATAAGTCTAATACAGCATTTTCAGGATTACGGGTCATCACTGAATATTCACTTTGTATCGCCGTGACGGGCTGAACTGCGTGTGCTTTACGAATAGCATTCAAACCATCAGCACTGGTATTAAAATCCCGTTCGCTCATTCCAAAATGTTTCACCTTTCCTTCAGCAATAAGATCTTTTACCGTCCCTGCCACTTCCTCAATGGGAATTTTGGGGTCAATACGATGCTGATAAAGAAGATCAATATAATCAGTCCGTAGATTTCTCAGTGAGCTTTCTACAACTTGCCTTATCCGTTTGGGGCTGCTGTCAAGACCAATTTCTGGCTTTCCGTCTATAAAGCCAAATTTTGTACAGAGTAAAATATCTTTGCGTATAGGCTGAAGCCCCTCTCCTACCAGCTTTTCATTTAAAACCGGGCCATAGGCTTCCGCGGTATCAAAAAGGTTAACACCTAAGTCAGCCGCCTTGCGCATTAAGTTAATCATCGCATTTTTATCAGGGATAAAACTGCGGTGATAACTCATGCCCATACAGCCTAAACCAAGCGGGGAAACTTCAATACGATGAGTACCCGCTCCCAAAACTCTTGTTTTATTTTTCGTCGGTGCTTCGTTGTCTTTGCTCCTTTTGGTTATATTGTTCGCATTAGCAAATCTTCCTATTGCTGATGATGCAAGTAACGCCGCTCCCGATAGTACGCCTGTTTTAAGGAAATTTCTACGATTGTTATTTTCCATACCTTTCGTTATATTAAAGATTCATCTAAAATTTTCATTTTTACAATTTCTATAAACCTGTGGTCTTCTCAATTGCTTCAGTGTATCTACCGCCTGCAACTTTCAATTTATCTGCCTCGAAAGTGATTGCAGAAATTTCATCAGCACCTAAACTGATCGATATAGAGCCAATATTTTCTTCTAGCCGGTGGATTTTTGTAGTACCTGGAATAGGCGTAATCCAGGGCTTTTGCGCTAGAAGCCAAGCTAGTGCAATCTGAGCAGGTGTAGCTTCTTTCTCAACTGCAAATCTCTTTAACAGATTAACAAATGCAAGATTCTGCTCTCTTACTTCAGCAGCAAAACGTGGTGAATTCTGACGGAAATCGTTGGCCGCAAGCGCTGTCGTTTCATCAAAAGCACCTGTCAGAAATCCTTTGCCTAATGGACTATAGGGAACAAGACCGATACTTAATTCCTCCAACAATGGAATGATTTCGTGCTCAGGTTTACGGAACCATAGGGAGTATTCATTTTGCAAAGCTGAAACAGGGTGTACAGCATGTGCTCTGCGGATAGTCTCGACTCCCGGCTCAGATAATCCAAAATACTTCACTTTTCCTTCCTGAATGAGCTCTTTTACGGTACCGGCCACTTCTTCGATCGGCACATTGGGATCTACGCGATGTTGATACAACAAGTCAATATAATCAGTATCCAATCTCTTTAAACTTCCCTCAACGGCTTTTCGAATTTGTGCAGGCGTACTGTTAGTCCCAGCCATTTTTTCGTCCTGGATATTAAAACCGAATTTAGTTGCAATGACCACCCGTTCGCGGAACGGTTTCAGAGCCTGGCCTATAATTTCCTCATTGGTATAAGGTCCATAAACTTCCGCGGTATCAAAAAATGTTATTCCATTTTCTACAGCCTTGTGAAGAAGTTTCGTTGATTCCTCGGCAGATATACGGTGTCCGTAGGAGAAATTCAATCCCATACATCCGAAACCTAGAGCCGAAACTTCTAAGCCCTGATTTCCTAATTTTCTTGTTTGCATTGTATTCAAATTTTATAATACAAATTTCAATAAAGAATTTCAAGGGAGGGTTAACGTAATTACTGGATTACTTACCACTTTTACTGTTTTATAATTCTGACGATTTTAGTAACTTATATAGATTACTTTTTTTCTTACCAAAATCACTGATGGAGCTAAACGAGCAATGATGCAATCCTCCAATTAAGTAAATTTGTACTATAAGAATCCAAGAAATGGAAATCAAAAAAATAAATAGTGTTGGGGAATATAGTACTTTGCGAGCTGCAGAGACTTTGCATCCGTTGATCAACGTGTTGGATTACGAGAATCTTGCATTACTGGAACCAGCATCTTACAATTTCGGATTTTATTCCATCTTTTTAAAAGATACGAAATGTGGCGACTTACGATATGGGAAAGAGCTTTACGATTATCAGGAAGAAAGCTTGGTCTTTGTCGCACCTGGACAGATTTTAACGGTTAACAAATATTTATCAGGCGTACATCCAAAAGGGAAAGTACTGATCTTTCATCCGGATTTTCTAAAGGGAACCATCCTAAGCAATATATTAAATGATTATAGTTTTTTCTCCTATGCTTCTAACGAAGCTTTGCATATGTCCAAGAAAGAGAAAAATCTGATACTAACTATGTTTGAAACCATTGAAGATGAATTGCATCAGAATTTAGATAAGCATAGCAAAACATTGGTCGTTTCTCATTTGCAGGTTCTATTGAATTATGCCACCCGCTTCTATGATCGTCAGTTTATCACCAGGGAACATGTCAATAAGGGAATATTGGAACGCTTTGAATCTACTTTAAATGATTATTTCAATTCAGAAAAACTTCAGGCAGTTGGAATGCCAAGTGTGGCATATTGTGCAGAGCAATTGCACCTATCAGCGAACTATTTTGGCGACCTTATCAAAAAAGAAACAGGTGTATCCGCACAAGAATACATTCAAGAGAGAGTCATAGATTTGGCTAAAGAGAAAATGTTTGATTTGAATAAATCAATCAGTGAGGTTGCTTACGAGCTCGGTTTTAAATATCCGCAGCACTTTACCAGACTATTCAAAAAGAAAGTGGGTATGTCTCCTGTTGAGTATAGAAATTTGAACTAGGATTTTAACATGCTAAATGAATACCTATCGAAATTTCAAAAAATGGTAAAGTTATTTTTGATAAATGAAGGATAGCAACCGATTCCAATTGATTTAAGGGAGGAAAACGAATTAAAAACTCATTTCAGTCTTATAACGAAAAAAAAATCCTAACTTAAAACTATGGCAAACGAAATAAATATTAAAAATATACAGCAACTTGTTGATCTAATCAATAACGACTCAAATGATCACTCATTAAAAAAGATGGGCTTGTTATTTGCAACTGCTATGAATGACTGGCCAACCCAAAATCAAACTAATCTTAATGAATTCGTACAAGAATTGCGCAATTATTTCGGCATACCGCTTACCAAAGAGGTTATATTAGCTAAAACTACTGGTCTTTCTGATGGAGATGTATGGCGGAAAGAATCGGCCGATTCACTATTAGAATTACTTGATCTCGCAGACACACACTTTAAATGGAAGAATCTCCAACAAGCACTTCAAGAAATTGCCGCCTATTATGAGTCACACCTAAATGCCGACGGATGTACAATTTAGTGAACGTCCAGTTTGGAAAATTCTGTGCCTCCATAAGTCCCCCTCCCTACCTACTTAAATGCATACATACTAATATTATCAACGAAATGGAAAACCAACGATTGATAAAAAGTACTTAATGATATATAGATTTGAGTTCCCAAATAAAACCATATATGAAGAGGAACACTTTTTGGCACAGATCTAGTGCTGAAATAGCAACAACTAATCGTTTTATGAATAAGCTATCTATTATCTTCTTTCTTTTCGTTATTCAGGGCTGCACGATGCGTAAAAGCACGATGACACCTCTACAGAAGGATAACCATAAAATCTACAATGATAAATCAATCCAGCAAGACTATATTTCCATTTTAAAAACAATTTTATCGGATGACTCGGCGGATATAAAACTACAGCGTGAGGGAAAACGGACGGCGTTCATCCATAATAAGTTTATGAGGGATTCCATATCCTCATTGCAGGACAAGCATTATGTTTTCTACAACATAGATCCCCAAAAGCTGATGAAAATGCTAGGTAACCAACCCAATGACTCTTTGGATATGCTTGAACAGATGAGCAGCAGGAAAGCAATCATCCCTATCCCAGACGTTATTAAAGCAGCATATGCTGTAGATGATGCCGATAAATATAGGATGAACCGCAATCAAAGCATTTATTACTTCCATCTTCCTATTATTGGATATAATAGGAAGAGAGCATACGTGCCGGTTGATTATGTTTGTGGTCCTTTATGCGGAAACGGCAATGCATATTTGCTTGAAAAAGTGGATGGTAAATGGATAATCATACGGCGTTTCTTCAACCTCTGGATTTCTTAAGAAAAAATACGCAGCTTGAATAGCCTGATTCATATTCATCCTACTCAATCCTCGGGCCAGGTTTTAGGAGCATTTTGGCAAAGCGATAACCCTTAAGTGCGCAGTAACTATATGGTAGCTTTTATTATTTCAGAATGTACAGTAGAGTACCCTTGCTGCAGAATATACTATTTCGATGATCGTACCTTTTTGTAGCTATTAAAATTGTCCTGTATAAGTTTTGCGACCAGTTGCGGATTTTGATAGTAAATACCATGTGAATATTTCGGAAGCAAAACGAGCATACTATTGTCATTGTCTTTTAGTAAAGCTGCATAATGCTGTATCCGCAATTGATCGTATTCTTTCCACCATGCCTTAAAATTGATACCTAAATTTAGTTTACGGTCCAGCTCTTCATCCGGCAGCTCAATATTTTTGTTGTAGGATATGATCACCGTAGCAGCAATTTCTTTTCTCAATGGCGGCAATGTTGTATATTCAGGAAAGTATCCTTTCAAATTGGACCTAAGCGCTCTCGCCGCATCGATATGTGCTCCCGGACTAGAATTTTCATTTTTGGACATCTGCTCCATGATAATTTTTGAGATCTGCTGATAGCTCGTTTTACTCTGGGAAACAATCTTAGCCCACTCGTCCTCTTGCTCTGATAACATAAAATCCGTTGGGTCCGAAAAAACCAGTCCGCATACTTCATCTGGATGCTGCGCAGCAAACAGACGGATATAAGGTCCTCCAATGGAATGCCCGACTAACAAATAAGGTGGCTGAATGGACAAAGTATGCAAGAGGCCATGTAATCGTTCCACCACTTGGCTATCAGCCACGATACTGGAGTCTGGTTCGGACTCGCCGATACCATTTCGTTCGTACTGAATACTTGCGATATGGCTTGGCAAAAGTGGTAAAATTGGGTCAAATGAACCGCCGCCCAGACCAGCTTCGAACACTAAAATGGGTTCGCCGGCTTTCCGATTGGTAAGATTATTAGTTTTATAGGCCATTTTTTTTCCTCCCACAATAACCGTTTGACCGTGATTAGGCTGTGCAGATACAACTTTCGTAAAAGCTGTGCATAGAAACAGCAGCAACATTGTTTTGACTAGATCTTTCATAAACAATAAGTATATCGAGCTAAACATCTGTTACACTGAAGCTAATATTTTTTTTTATTAAATGATGAAATTTGATCGCTGACTTTGGATACTAAAACCAGACAGTATTATATCAGAGTTTATAAGTTGATTCAATTCTATGGATGGGTCCCCGGCATATTGTTGCGAGCGCAGTTGGAGTCGTGCTTTTTATTCGGAAGAAAGCGGTTGGCTACTTTCGCAACAACCGCTTTCTTTGGTCTGTTCGATTAATTTTCGTAAATCACACCTTCGTAGCAAGCGTTATAAAGATTTTTTAAATCCTGCAGGCTTGGCTTACGTGGATTAAAACCAGTACATGGATCTTGTAAAGCATTTTGCGCCATATAGTCCAGATTTTTTTGCCAGTCTTCCTTGGAAATGCCAAATGCTTTCAGGGAGCCAATATTGTTAACCGCAGCTCTTAATTTTTCAATTTCCTGTGCCAATCCTTCTGCCGAATCTCTACCGACAAGTTTGGCCAGATCTGGGTATCTTATTGTAGCTGTCTGATTGAAACGGATGACATTGGGCAAGAAAATTGCATTGGAAGCTCCGTGAGGAACGCCGTAGAGTGCACCTACCTGATGAGAGAGAGAATGTACAATACCCAACCAGGCATTATTGAAAGCCAGACCGCCCATGAACGATGCATCGTGCATATTTTGGCGTGCTTTAATGTTTGTCGGGTTCTTGACCGCTTCTTCCAGATTCTCGAAAACAATTTCCAGTCCCCCTTTAGCCAAGGCATCGGCATAGTTATTTTCGATATTGGACACATAGGCTTCCACACAATGTGTAAGCGCATCTAGACCAGTATTGGAGGTAATATGTGCTGGCATTGTGGCGCAAATCTCGCCATCGACAATAGCGATATCCGGAGTCAATTCATAGGATACGATTGGGTATTTCACTCCTTTTTCGCGATCAGTGATCACAGCCAGTCCCGTAGTTTCCGTACCTGTACCGCTTGTTGATGGAATGGCAATGAATTTAGCCTTTTGACGCAATGTTGGCACGTTAAAAGGTTGGGTCATCGCTTCAAAATTGGCATCCGGATATTCATAAAATACCCACATCATCTTTGCCGCGTCAATTGCCGAGCAACCACCTAGACCAATGATCCAATCCGGTTGAAAATCAGTCATCACTGCAGCACCTCGAAGGCTTGTCGCTGATGATGGATCTTCTTCTACACCATCAAAAATGGTAGTTTCCAATCCTGCTTCAGTTAAATAGCTTATGGCCCGGCCCAAAGTTCCGCTGTTTTTCATGGATTGACCACCAGTTACGATAATCGCTTTTTTTCCAGTTAGATTTTTCAATTCCGACAACGTACCAGCACCGTGGAATACTTCGCTGGCAACAAATAACTTGCTCATATATTTTATATTAAATTTCTGTTGCAAAGTTACTGTGCCCGGAAAGGCCAATGTTATACATTACTAACGATATGATATACATTTGATCCAACATAACCGAAGGAAATAACCATATCAAATGCACAATCGCCTTAAGTCTTATACATTTGCGCCAATTGCTGTTGCAGATTGGTTGGCGTTTCATCCAGTTTGGCACGCACAAACTTGTTCAGTGCGGCCGGAGAATTGAATCCAAGTTCAAAGGCGATCTCCTTATGCGAATAGTTGGATAAAAGCAGTAATTGTTTGATTTCATTCATAATCCGCGCATGAATGGTTTCGATAGAGGTGAGTCCTCCAATCTTGCGGGTAATTTCATTTAACTTTTTTGGTGACAGCTGTAATTTTTCAGCATACCAGCTCACGGTACGCTCCGTTTTATAATGCCTTTCAAGTAGTTCCAGAAATTTACCATAAATCTTCGAGTTTTCATTGCTGAGCTGGCTATTTCCCCATTTGGTATGGACAAATTCCACCAGTTTAAGCAAGATGATTTTGATGTAGAATCGAGCCTGCTCCTTTTTGATTGATGTTAAATCCTGATAAGATTTTTCGACCTGTTCCATCAGCAGCTCTATTTCTGCGGTCTCCGCCTCGGGCAATTCAATATGATTGAGCTTCACGGAGATATTATAGTTGTAAATACTCAATTCGTTTTTTAGGATATCCGAACAGAATAGTACTTCATCAAACAGGATCAACTTGCCTTCAAAGTCGTCGCTGAGCAATTCTTTGGAGGAGAGCTGACCGGGAAAGATAACACATATATGAGGTGCATTGACGGTATAGCCGCGGTCTTCCACCTGCAGATTGAGCTGACCTTTTTTGACAAACAGAAGGCAAAAATGGTCTTTTGTGTGCGGTTGCTTGTAGGCCGCGATGGCTTCCCTGTCCAGATCAAAAATATGAAAGGGTGTGATTGCCCTTTCGGCCTTATATTGTATATCTTTTAGATGATAAACTACCATAGAGGCCTATGATAAGCATTTATTTTGAATTCCTCAAATTTACTTTTTCGTCAAGCTAGCCTGACCAGAAAGCCTGTTTCTCCTTCACATCAGAGCATTCGAAACACTGACCTATAAAACGTGAATAGACATCATTGAGATTACTAAAAGAGCCTAGATCAAAATATAGACAAAAAAATGGCCAGGCATTAAACCTGACCATACAATTAAATCAACCGAAACTAAACTTCCTAAATTGAATCGATCGTCAATAAATAGACAGATGCTTGAAGTAATTAGTTTGATTAAAATAAAAAAAGGTCGGGTTACGAGCACCCTCGAGACTGCAAAACTATTACTTTTTGGTCATTAAGCTAAATTAGAAATATTACTGCGGATTTCAGCTTATTTTTTGGTTAATAAAAGGGCTATATCCTGTTTTGCAAGCACATGGCCTTTGTTGACAATATTACTCTTGAGATAAAGAAAACACTGGTTGTTTTGATCGAGTTTACCTATAGCCACCTTAATTGATTTTACATCAAGTTCGCCAATCTGTGTCGGATCTACTTTATCCGGATCCGCAATGAATTGTCCGTCTTTCTTAAATTCCTCCAGTTGCCAGGAGTACCCTTTCCAAGGTCCGGCAACCAAAGTAGTAGTTTTAGCATCCTTAGTGATCCGCTCTTTGTAGGGCAAACCTAGACTATCAACCATGACCCTATGGTCTTTTAAATCAAGTACTAAATATTTTAAATAATCCGCGAAACCTTCGGGCTCAAAATGAATACTGCTGTCCCTTCGAATAATCTTAAGCGGTATCGTTCCCATTTTGTCCATCTTAATAGATTGAGAAAACTGCATAAAATCGTCATATTCCGTTTCGCTGATACCCAAGTTTTTGTGATACGGCATAGGTTCGCCCGGCTTTAATCCTTTCATCATTTTGAGAAACCAATCTTCATTGTCTTTGATGGCAAGTTTCATTTTCTCTACAATAGCAAGTTGCGATGCATCAGGCCGGGGAATTCCCAACACCACTGCGGTATAATTACCTTCAGGAAGCAGTCTGTCAACGAATTGGAGTGCGATAGCATTGCTATCTACTCCTGATTGTGGTTGCGCAAAAACATCGATGGAAAATATTAGCGTAATTAGAAGTGCAAAAAAACGAAGATATCGGTATAAAACTATCATGTTAAAGGTATTTGATCTATGAAATTACAGTTTAATCCTGACATTTTGTTATCATCTGGTCAATACCAAGCATTCAACGCGCCGCAGCACAAAGACAGAACCAAGTGTAAACTAAATCTGACTATCAACTCGAATCTTATGATAAACCTTTTATTTACATTGTTTTGTACTAAATCAAAGTTATATTTGAATTTCTTAACTTTGCTTCATGAAAACAAAAATAGCCCGAAGTGTTTCAGAGTTCAATAACGAACTCAGATTGCAAGGTTTTAAAGCATTTCAGATTGAGGATGACAGCAATGCTACGCGTACCTATAGTCGTAAAGATTTCTTTAAAATCTGCCTTACAACTGGTAAAAGCAAGATCCATTACGCGGATAAAAGCTTTGAACAAGAAGGCACAATACTATTTTTTGGGAACCCGCATATCCCCTATTCTTGGGAAACCATTTCGACAACCTATATCGGTTATACATGCTTGTTTTCGGAAGACTTTTTAAAACACGCTGATCGCGCGGAAAGCCTGCAGCAATCTCCCTTCTTTAAAATCGGAGGTACACCGGTCTTAAAAATCACGGAGGATCAACGCGTATTCCTCAATACCCTTTTCCAAAAGATGATCGAAGAGCAAGAAAGTGATTATACGTTTAAGGATGAACTCATCCGCAATTATATCAACCTGATCATTCATGAAGCCCTTAAACTTCAACCCTCTGAAGTGTATACCCCATCCAAGAATGGTACGGCACGTATCGCATCGGTATTTTTGGAACTATTAGAACGACAATTTCCAATCGAAACACCCGCAAGTCCGCTCAGAATGAAAACAGCGCAGGATTATGCTCAAAACCTCAACATCCACGTCAACTATCTGAATCGTGCTGTAAAAGAAATTACGGGCAAATCTACGACTACACTGATTTCAGAGAGAATCTTGACAGAAGCAAAAGCCCTGCTACAACACACAGACTGGAATATTTCAGAGATAGCCAGCGCACTGGGATTTGAATATCCTACCTATTTCAATAACTTCTTTAAAAAATTGACAGGAACAAACCCAAAATCACTCCGCGAATCTGAGGTTTGAAATTCTTAAGTTTTGGTTTGATAATCGTTAACATTTCCCCATTATCCTGATCTACCTTTGTATCTGTAATAATTAATGTAATACGGATATGAAACTAGCAGCAACATTATTGGTCCTGTCTTTCCTGTTTTCTGGTAGGGCTTCCGCGCAACAGGTACAATCAAATCAAAATTTAGAGTCTATGAATACTTCATCAGATCATTATACTTTTCAGTTAAGCGATAAAGTAAGCCGCAAAAAAGTAAGTTTTAAAAATCGTTATGGTATCACACTTTCTGGCGATTTATACATTCCTAAAAACGCAGACACTAAACTGTTATCGGCACTTGCCATCAGCGGCCCTTTTGGTGCAGTGAAAGAGCAATCTTCTGGATTGTATGCTAACCAAATGGCTGAAAGAGGATTTATTGCCTTGGCCTTCGATCCCTCCTACACAGGTGAAAGTGGCGGCACACCTCGTAACGTAGCATCGCCAGATATTAACACCGAGGATTTCAGCGCAGCTGTAGACTTTCTAGGGCTACAGAAAAATATTAACAGAAGCAAAATCGGAATCATTGGCATCTGTGGATTTGCTGGCTTTGCATTAAATGCGACAGCAGTCGACAAACGTATAAAAGCAGTGGCTACGACCAGCATGTACGATATGACGCGCGTTATGTCAAAAGGCTATAATGACGTGGTAACTGCAGAGCAGCGTACACAAACATTGGAACAATTAAGCCAGCAGCGCTGGAAAGATGCTGAAAGTGGATCATACGCTCCATCAACAAACAATTTACCAGAAAAATTGACTGGCAGTGAACCTCAGTTTGTTAAGGAATATTTTGATTATTATAAAACAGCTCGCGGATTTCATCCTCGTTCTATCAATTCAAATGCTTCATGGACGGCAACCTCACCCTTGTCGTTTATGAATATGCCGATACTCTCTTACATCAAGGAAATTGCGCCGCGGCCAATGCTAATCATTGCGGGAGAAAATGCCCATTCAAGATATTTCAGTGAAGACGCCTATAAAGCTGCTGCCGAACCAAAGGAGCTAATGATTATTCCTGATGCAGTTCACGTTGATTTATACGATCAATTGGATAAAATTCCATTCGATAAACTGACAGCATTCTTTAAAGCTAATTTAAAATAACGCATTTATTTTCATTAAATCACCTATAAAATTTAATCCACTATTCAATGAAAACATCAGATCATAATTATCAGGAGGATATTTTTGAACGCTTAAAAAAAGAAAAACACATCTCTTCCGATGATCCTCAGGGATACCGTTTGCGGGAAGCTTCTTTTGCTACAAAAGCATTATTGGTGCCTATGAACAATTCGGCTAATCCTAATGAGATAAGAGATCTATTGAGTCAGATTACCGGTTCAGCTATAGATGAAAGTACGACTGTATTTACACCATTATATATCAACTATGGCAGGAATACAAGGATAGGAAAAAATGTCTTCATCAACTTCGACTGTGTATTTTTAGACTTAGGCGGTATAATTATAGAAGATCATGTGCTCATAGCTCCTAAAGTGAGTTTATTAACGGAAGGCCATCCAATTGAAGCTGAAAACAGACAATCGTTAACTGTGGCTCCGATTCATATAAAAAAGAATGCCTGGATCGGGGCAAATGCAACGATCTTACCCGGTGTTACGATTGGAGAAAATGCTGTGGTAGCAGCTGGTTCCGTAGTCAATAAGAATGTACCTGATCATACTATTGTTGGCGGAATTCCTGCAAAGATTATTAAAAACATTGCATAAAGAATTCGGATCAAATATTTATCAAGGCCAAATTGCAAACTATATGAACAGGTTATTCGTTATCCCAATTGTGGCGATAAGTTTATGCGCTTGTAAAACTAAAACAGATCATACAATGAGTACAACAGAAATATTTCCCAAAGGGGAACCATTGCCTAAGGAATGGTTTACGGGAGACGCATTTTTAACCCCTTTGGTAGCAAAAGATAAAAACAATGATTTCTCGGCGGGTAGCGTAACTTTTGCACCCGGTGCGAGAACAAACTGGCATACCCATCCTAAAGGTCAGGTTTTACTGGTGATCGACGGAAATGGACTCTATCAGGAAAAAGGGAAACCTGCACAAGCAATTAAAAAAGGTGATGTTGTCAATATTCCCGAGAATGTAGAACACTGGCATGGCGCAACTGCTGACACTAAAATGGTGCATGTTGCCATCACCAATTTTAAAGAAGATGTTCAGGTTACTTGGCTAAACCCTGTAACGGAAGAGGAATTTAGTTTAGCCAACAAATAATGAAGATGCCCCTCTATTTAGCTATAAATTTGAGGGGCTATAAATCAGTTGGTGACGTCAATTAGAAAAGTCTTGTCTCAGCTGCCGGAAAAAATGAGCTACTTAAAATTGGATACTTAAAACAAACATCAATTCATTATATTAGTGTTTATTAAATTGATTTGAAATCTTAACTAATAATATGACTAATGAACTATTTGAATTTGAAATTTTAAAAGCCAGCAGAACAAGGTTATTACAATTAGTAGAAACTGTTGATAACAAAATATTATTTAAAATTCCCGAAACCTTTAACAATAATATTGTTTGGCAAATTGGTCACTGTATCACCTCTCAACAGCGGCATATGTATATGCGTAGTGGACTACCGATGCATATATCACAAGAATTTATGGAAATGTTCAAAATTGGAAGCTCCCCATATACGTGGAAAAGTAGTCCGGACATTGATGAAATAAAACATTTATTACTTTATACAGTAAACCAGCTTAGTAAAGATCTACAAGCGGGAATCTTTACTGATTACCAACCCTTTAGCTTACCACTCGGCATTACCGTAAATAATCACTTTCAAGCACTTCAAGCGGCTAACTTTCACGAAGCCGAGCACAGCGGAATAATATTCAGTTACTTGAAACTTCTAATTGAATAAAATCTACTTAAGTCATATTTCCGTGCAATACACCTGATAATAGTCTATTTCTCAACGGAAATCAGGAGCATCATTGGCCGGCGCAATTCATCTTGCATCTCAGGAATGCTTTTGAGCATTTCAGCATCAGGCATTGGCTCTTTAACTTCAATGATCCGGAAACCGACTTTTAATAAAACATCCAGGTAAGTACTAATTGTTCTATGATACTTCAATACCTTCTCGCCCAAAAACGAGGTACATCTTTGCCCCTCAAAAAAGTACTTATCTACGGGCCAAGCTAATTTAGCTCCTGTTTCATCATAACTCCAATCCTGACTACCCTCAGCAGTAAAAACGGGATGCTCAACTGAGAATACAAACTTACCGCCGCTTCTCAGCCACTTATATATATTTTCAATAAGAGCCTCATAGAATTTTATATAATGAAAGGTCAAAGAACTAAAAATTAGATCGAACATTTGGGGTTCAAATTGGATATCTTCGAGTGCATGATTTTGATATTCGATACCGTCAAGCTGATTAATCTCCCTTGCTCTTTGAAGCATTTTTTTAGATATATCGATACCCATTACGGAAGTAGCACCGTTTTCGATGGCATACCTACAATGCCATCCATAGCCGCATCCCAAATCAAGCACTTCTTTCCCCTTGATTTCTGGTAACATCTCTCTTAATACATGCCATTCCCCTGCACCTTCAAGACCTTTCTGAGACCGGTTCATTTTTTCATACTGTTCAAAAAAAGATGGCTGGTCATATTTATTCTCTTTCATTTTTTCCTACACAATAATATTATTTAACAAAAGTAATGTAATTTTATTTGTCGTCTGCCTTTCAGTCAAATCCATAGATTACCTAAAGGTATATTTTGCACCCAAGCGCTCGCAAGAATCTTTAACCTTTCCCATCACTAACACCTCTTGAATACCCAAAGTAAAACATCTGGCTTAAAGAAAGACCTCAACACCTTGTTTTTTCAACGCACATAGAGATGAAAAAAATAAACAAAAGAGAGCAAATTACTAAAAAAGGAATCTTGCATCCATTTCCAACGACATAAAGCGCCCATACATATCGCCCTAGAAAAAAACTTATAGAAATAGCAGATGAAAGGTTGCGAAAAGTTGAAAGTTCCTATAGAAAGTCTATTGTAATATCATATTTATATTAAATTGAAGTAAACTAAAAATCAAAATGGTGCGTAACGATGAGTTAGCAGCGCTTCAAAATTTTAACGGGTTTTATCTATACAAAATCTCTAATATTTTTCTTTACTTCACTTTTAAAATCTATATTTTAAGAATAAAAGAAAACGAAATGTTATCCACAGAATATTATTTTAACAAATATTTTCTGCAACTCAGTGTATTTGCATTTCCTTGGGTTGGTTCAGAGGAAATTGCAAAAGACATTGTGCAGGACGCATTTATCGTTCTAATGGGCAGACAGGATTTGCTGGAAAAAGGAGAACCCGTAATTAAAAGCTTTCTTTATAGCTCAGTCAAAAATCTAGCGATGAATATCAAGCGAAGAAATATTGTATTTGATCGCGTACGTAACCAATTTGATACGGATAAACCTGATGACAATGATATCCTGGATAATTTAATAAATGCAGAATTGATTGGCGCTCTTCATCGGGAACTCAATGAACTTCCGGAAGGCTGTCAAAGAATCTGCCGTTTAATCTATTTGGACGGAATGAAGTATGAAGAGGTCGCGCAGGAGCTGAACGTCTCTGTCAATACAGTGAAAACGCAGCGCATGCGGGCTATAAACCTACTGAAAAGAAAATTCTTAAACATCCTTTTTTCATTTATTATCTTCTGACAAACAGATACTTAACACCAAATCTCAACTTTTTTCTATAAACGGGTCACCCTTTTTAACCGTTCAAGTTATTTAGCTTATGAATTATGATAGAAACCGACAAAATAATATTAGCAGAGTTAATTGCTCTTCTTTTGAAAGATGGCGAGCTGCCATCCGACAAAGAGGCTCAATTAAAAAATCTTTTACAAAGGTATCCGGAGGCGAAGGATAGCTTGAGTCGTCGGCTATCACAGACTGATATTTATCCCCCCTTTGATCTTCGCAACATTGATTTAAGCCAAGAATGGCTGATAACGCAAACTAAATTCACCGCGAAGGGAACACTTTTGCAGCCGAGAAAGAAATATCTCTTCTTAAATAAACCTTGGTATCAAGCTATTGCAGTTGCTGCAACTGTTTTACTTGCCCTAACGTTATTATGGCCGCGACAACATCGGGAAAAATCGGTAAGCTATTTAATACCTGATAAGGTATATGGTCATAAAAATGATGTTCTCCCTGGGAGAACGGGGGCAATTTTAAAAATTGAAGGGAAAGAAGAAATACAATTGACCGAAAAAAAGGCAGTGCAATATTTAGCGCAGGGTATTGAACTAAAAGAAGGGCGTCTCATTTATCCATCTAACTTAACGGAAAACCTGAAAAACACCTTAATTGTCCCCAAACGGTCCACGATGATATTAACCTTTAGCGACGGAACTAAAGTGTGGGTGAATGCAGCGTCTGAAATTAGCTATAAAACCAATTTTGATAAAAAAGAGCGAAGAGTGACGTTAAAAGGTGAAGCCTATTTCGAAGTCGCTAAAGATGCGCATAGACCATTTATTGTGGAAACAAATCATATCAATATACAGGCTATCGGAACGGCTTTTAATGTAAACTCCTATCATGCGACCACAAAAGTATCATTGACAGAAGGAAAACTTAAAGTCAGTAACGAAGAAGATGAGATCTATATGAATGCCGGTAGCGAAACTGAAATCGTCAATAAAAAACTGAGAACTTTTCCCTTAGCAAGCAAAGCCGAAGCCACTGCTTTCAAAGACGGTTATTTTTATTTTAAAAATAAGAATATGCAACAGATACTTGACGAATTGAGTCGTTGGTATGGTATTCAGGTTGATTGCAAGATACCTTTAAATAACGAACGATATGAAGGCAGTATAAAAAGAGATGTGACACTGGGAGAGCTTTGTAATCTTCTAAAGGATTTGACAGGTTATAAACTGACCATTGACAACGATAAACTAATTGTGAATAGATAAACTTATTAAGGAGGACTTTGTATGTAAAAAAGATAAACGCCTAAATTAATAGAATAAAAAATGCAGAAGTACGGCAAATACTCCTGCATCAAAATTGAATTAACACTGATCGTAAACCATTAATTCTATACCAATTTATGAATAATTTATTTTATTCAAAAGGGATCTTTTGTCCCATTGACAAAGGGAAAACTTTGAACCAATTATTAAAAATGAAACTGACAGGAATCTTATTGGCGACATCCATGATGGGCGCCTACGCTTCAAGCACTGCTCAGATTACTTTACATGCCCAAAATACCAAGATTGAAACTGTCCTGGAGAGCATCACTAAACAAACCGGTATACATTTTATCTTTAAAGAGGGGTTGCTTAGAAACGAAAAAGCAACTGTTGAGATCACGGATGTATCCCTCGATAAGGCACTAGATCAAATTTTCAAAAGCAGCGCTTTTTATTACATGTTACATCGAGGGACTGTTGTTATCAAACGTAAAAATGAGGATACCTCTATTCCAGAACAAAGTACGGCCAGCATGGCATATCTGCAGCAACAAGTTGTAAAAGGAAAAGTACATGATACTAAGGGAAATCTATTGAGTTCGGTCAGCATTCTGTTAAAAGGCTCCAATATCGGGACCTCTACGAATGCTAAAGGAGAGTTTCAACTGACACTTCCTGATGGAAAAAAAGGGACATTGATGTTTAGTGCAGTCGGATTTAAACAGCTTGAAATACCCATTAACAATAAATCGGAAATGAATGTCATCATGGATACTGATGAAGTGGGACTTGACGAAGTTGTAGTCGTTGGCTTCTCCGAAGTAGACAAAAAACATATTGCATCATCCGTATCGCAAATGGATATGGAGAAAATAAAAAATCGCCCGATCTTTAAAATGCAGGATGCTTTCTCAGGGACAATCCCAGGAGTAACAATGATGCGCGGAAGCAGTATGCCGGGAAGTGTTCCGGGCACGATCTCAATTCGTGGAATCAGTACTTTGCAAAATGCAGACCCCTTGGTCATCGTCGATGGCATGGAACAGAGCATCCATGATATTGATCCCAATCAGGTGAAAAGCATTACCGTTTTAAAAGATGCGGCCTCCGCTTCCATGTATGGTTCCCGCGGTGCAAATGGGGTTATCATTATCGAAACAGAACGTGGACAGACCGGGCAGTTTAAAGTCATTACCAACAATTGGTTTGCAGTAAACAAACCAATTGATCTTCCAAAATTTGTCGGTGCCGTCGATTTTATGAAATTGCGAAACGAGACTTTAATCCAGCAGGGACAATCTCCGATCTATCCGGAAGAGACAATCAACAAATATGCCTCCGGAGAACTAAAAGAAGTCAATTGGCTCGATCAAGTGATGGAAAGAACCTCAACAGCGATCAACAATAATGCGAGTATATCCGGCGGTGGCGGTGTCGGTACTTTCAATTTAATGCTCGGCCATATAAAAGAAAATGGTCTCAATAAAATTGAAGGCACTCAAAAGTTTTCCGCTCGATTCAATACAAATATCAACATAGCAGATAAATTTGTATTAATGGCCGACTTCTATGCGCACCGTTTACAGGTCGATCGTCTATTAGCAAATGATGATGGACATGGCCTTTATAAACAAGCTTGGCGCTTAAACCCAACACAGCAGATTTTTTATGATTCTGATCTTCCAGAACACTATATCCTGCACAACAATATAAACCCAATCGCCTCAATCAAGCATGGTGGCACCAAAAACAATATGTATGATCGCAGTACCATCAATCTGCGTCCCAAATATAACATCAACAGCAACCTCAATATTGAGGGAAATGTTTCTTACATGATCAACAAGTCGGCCAATAAACAAAAAAGGCTTACCTATAAGTTTTTTGATGAAAATGGTGCTCCGGCTGCAATTTGGGGAAACGATGTCAATGCTTCTCAGGGCGTTAGTGAAAGCCAACTCACGGCACGAATGCTGATTAACTTCAACAAAGAGCTCCGCCAAAACAAAGACAAGATCTATCTGACAGCGGGATCAGAAGTCATGAATTATACCTATACTGATTTTAGAGAAATCAGCAAAGCTTCTTTTTTCGGTAAACTCAATTATTCCTTCGACAACCGTTATATTCTGGAATTAACAGGCCGCTCAGACGGAAGCAGCAAGTTTGCCCCTGGTCATCGCTGGGGATTTTTTCCTTCGGGAGCTTTTGCTTGGAACTTACATAACGAACATTTCTTCAAGCCTATTCTCGAGTCCGGAACGGTAAATAACGTTAAGATACGCGCATCATATGGACTTATCGGAAACGAAAATGTAGCTCCTTACCTCTGGCAGGAATCTGTAAATACCTGGGGCTGGACAATACGTGTTCCCAATCCAAATTTCTCTTGGGAAAAACAGAAACAATGGAATTTAGGTCTAGATGTAAATGCCTTTAAAAATAGGCTCTCTTTTACTGCTGAACTCTATCACAAAAATTCATACGATCTTATTTATGATCAATTCGCGGTTCCTCCGCTCACGGGTTCAAATAGCCTGGAGTCCGCGGTCAATATCGGTGCCGTAGAAAATAACGGTTGGGAATTGTCTGCGAGTTGGTCAGATAAAAAGGACGATTTTTCGTACACAATCGGTGGAATGCTGTTTGATAACCGGAATCGGATGCTTAAAGCGGGGTACAATGAGAACGATAGATTAATCTTTAAAGGTGATAATAATCGAATTTGGTACAAAGGCGTACCAATTAACAATTATTATGGTTTCCAATCTGACGGTTATTTCCAGACGCAAGAGGAAGTTGAATCAACCCCAGCTAAAATGCCAAATTCAAAACCCGGCGACATCCGCTACGTAGATAAAAATCAGGATGGTATTATCAACGACGAGGACCGTAGCTATCTAGCAGATCCCCTTCCCCACTATAACTATGCGATCAACCTGGACTTTCGTTACAAAGGATGGGATTTTTCGGCTTTGGGTCAGGGAATCGGAAAGCGCACCGGACGCTTGATCGGGCAAGAGGCCTATCCCGTGTATGTCGATGGGAATAGTAATGACCTCGGAGCGCCACGCATAGAATATGTGGCAAACCACTGGAGCACCGACAATCCGAATAGCCGTTTTCCACGTCTTTGGACGGGTCCAAGCCCCAATACCCTACTCAGTGATGTTTGGTTAAGCAATGCTGCTTTTTTCCGTGTCAAGTCCCTTCAGCTTGGTTATACATTTCCTAAAATCGGTAAAAGCATCAAAAATTTTAGAGTATATATTAATGCGCAAGATGTATTCACTTTCACGAAATGGGAAGGTTTGGATCCCGAGCGTATTGATGTAGATAGTCCGGGTACAAATGATGGGAATGGAAATTATCCACGTATGGCGACCTACAGTGTTGGACTCAGTGCAAGTATTTTTTAAACTATGATGATGAAAAAGAAAATTTTAACCCTTATAATTGTGCTAGTAGCATTAAGCAGCTGCGAGAAATTTCTAGACAAACGAGATCCTACCGCAACGTCTTTTGATGAATTCTTCAATACAGAGGAAGATTTACGACGGGTAGTCTACAGCAGTTATTTGGATGTATTTATGGGGCCCGGCGAACGCCGCTTGCTCTTTTACATGTTAGATGGCCGTACCGATAATGCATATGCTAGAATAGAGACAGACCATCATATGATCATTGCCAATGGTAATATGACGAGTAATGCTCGTTTGGCCGAGTATTATTGGACACTATATAATAAACACGTCGGGCGGATCAATACTTATCTGGCAAATATTGACATTCCCTATGTTGAGAATGAATCGATACGCCAAAAATACAAAGCGATCTTAGAAGCACTTCGTATCTGGCATTATTTTAGAATTACTGAGGTCTGGGGCGATGTGCCATTTGTACTTGTTCCTGTCACGTTGGAAGAGGCGATTCCTCCAGTAACGCCGAAAGCTGAAATATTGGATAAACTATTTGAAATGAGCCAAGATGTAGCGAACAGGCTTCCAGAAAATGAAGGCACTACAAACGCCTATATGTTTAACAAATATTCCTTCAAAACGTTAGTCATGCGTTACGCTCTTTATAATGGGCGTTATGATCTCGCTGCGGCCCTCGCGAAGGAAATAATGGATAGTGGAAAGTATCAGCTCCATCCCCAATATGCAAACCTATTCAATTATCAAGCGGATAAGACAAACAAGGAGTTTATCATCAAGTTTGACATGGAAAGTCACAATAATTCGGCGACAAATTCCTTTCAACATCTTGCGCCACAATATAAGACCGGAAATGGGCAATCGTATGTCGTTCCTTTAAAATCTTTGGTCGATAGTTACTGGACACTCCAAGGTCGACCTATTGATCAATGTCCTTTGCATAGTAAACAGGAATATGAGCTCAATCCAAAACTAAATCGAGATCCGCGCTACGCAGCTAGCATTTTTGGACAGGGTGATCTATTCAACAAGGAGAAAATAGATATTTATGATTCAAAGAGTCTATTCTATTATCAAAACTTACGAAGCAGCCGATCGGGTTATTGGTTTAAGAAGTTTGTCGATGAAGCTGATGCATTTCGGACAGGTGGCAATATGCACTTTCCTTTGGCGCGTTATGCCGAGGTATTACTGACCTATGCTGAAGCCAGAATCATGCTGAATAATGTAGATGATTTGGCAAAAAGCTGTATCAACCAGATTCGGCAACGTGCCGGACTTGATATGAGTGTTGCGAATGTCAATCTAACGGTAAAATCTCAACAGGAATGGATTGACTTAATTCGCAATGAGAGAAGGATCGAATTTGCTGGTGAAGGGCTGCGTTATAGTGATATCCTTCGCTGGAAAACTGCGGAAGCGGTGCTTAATCAACCTGCATTGGGTCATATACGGCAAGGTGCAGACGGAAAATCTGAGGTACTTAAAATTGAAGACAGAAAATTCCTGAAACATCAATACCTTTGGCCTTTCCATGAAAGTAGTTTTCAGGTCGAACCAAACCTGAAACAAAATCCAGGATACTAGCGGATCGTGACTTTATGCACAAATCTAAAAAAGGTACGATTTAAAAACACACAAAAACCTTGAGTGGGGAACTCAAGGTTTAACTTAACTGTTATTAACCTAATTTATGAAAAGTATCCATATAACAATGGTTATTCCCTTTTCGTTTTATCTTTTTTAAAAAAATCGCTCCTGTCAATAACTGTTAAGGAAGACTGTCATTACTAGATATTCACCGCGAGTCCAAGCTGGATTTAAATCTAATTAATACATAAAGTAAAGTTTTAGGCATAAAATTTGCCTTAACAAGAAAAAGAAAATATGAAAAGAACGATACTTTTATTCGCATCAGCATGGATGGTTGCGTCGTGCAACCAACAGGTAAAAGATAATACTCCGCCTCCTGCCCCGCAGGAGAAAGAAGTCGCAGAAGAACCTGCAAAAATTGATACGACAGCCAATCTGGATCTTGCCAGTATACCCTATTCTGATAGTGATATTGGTGTATTTCCTTTTTTTACTCCTCCAAAAGGTTACAAAGTCATGAACCAGCCTATAAACAAAGACTTTGATGTTTGCTATTTTGCAATCAATGGCATCATGAAACCTTTTGAAGGCAGACTTTATAAAGCAAATATTACCAACGAACAAGGTACACAGTTTTCACAGCGCTATTTTGAAAAAAGTATGGAGGATTACTTAGCCTCTATCGGTGCAGTAAAAGTTTTTGATGGTACCATCACAAGTGAAGAGTATGAGCGTTATAACAAACAGGATCCGCACAAAGGTGATGAAGGTGACATAGGATATGCCGACGAAAAAATCCGGGTCTATGTGATTCGTACGAAAGATCAGGGAAATGTATTTATTCAATATACGAGCAACAACGCGGGTGCCAAGCTCAATATCCTTCAGGAGAACGCTTTTAAACAAACGATAAAAAAAATAACTGCAGATGATATCACAAAAGATCTCTCTGAAACGGGTAAGTCAATCGTTTATATCACTTTTGACACAGACAAATCCAGCATCACATCTGCAGGAACGGAATTAGTCATTCAGATTGCCGAAGCGCTAAAAAATGACCCCTCACTTAAAATCGCTATTGAAGGGCACACCGACAATACCGGTGATGCCACGCACAATAAAAAATTATCAACCGAGCGTGCCCAGGCTGTAATGGCGGCCTTAGTTGCGCAGAAAATTGACAAAGTGCGTTTATCGGCAAAAGGTTATGGCGCCGAGCGCCCATTGGTCGCCAATGACTCGGAAGACAACAAAACCAAAAACAGACGTGTTGAACTGGTAAAAATGAAATAGAAAGCCATTTTAGCATACCCCTATGATACTTAGCAAATTGAGAGTAACATAGGGGTTATTCAGATTGGCATTTCTCTATTTTCCGGTGTTGTAAGCAACAGGTAACGGATATCCTTTTCCTTTGAGCGCAGAGATCGTCACGACGATCTCTTTCTGTCCAATCACTTTCCGCGTCACCTGACCTTTATCCTTGCGGTTCTCTCTATCGGCAGCTCTCTCCTCAGCGCTGTCACCGGCAGAAGCAGAACCAGGGTCATCAATCCCCGCAATTTTATTACCGCGTGCATCTTGATTCATTTCCTCCAAAGCCTCTGTCAGACTCCTTCGCTCCTGCTCACTGAGATTTTCCAACTTAATATTGTACTTATCAAGCACACGTGTAGCATTTTCTATCGTATTGGTCCCGCGCTCGTATACATCCCGAAAGATATGCAAGCTACCATCCTCCGCTACGATAGTTTCATACCGAAGCTCCACCAGTACAGGTTGCTTTAATTTCACGGTCTCCGTTTTGGTATCCTTATTTTCATATGCTGCGATTTTCTCAGCAGAAATAGGACTTCCTGAAATCTGCGACAAGAATTTAGTAAAATCCTGTACCTGTAGGTCTGTAAGGCCAACACAACCATGGGAGGCAAAAGCACCTAACTTGGATACATCTTTCCCCCCGTGGATCAAAGATGGCATGCCGATGGGAATTTTGATCGGACCCAACGGATTTAATTTACTTCCCGCAGGAACCTTCTCACCTGGACTCACCTTACCCTTTACCCAGGGTTCATCGGGAGGTGTCCACGTGGGATTAAAAATGATATTGGTTGCTTTACGAATTCCTGTGGGCAAGGGAAACTCGGGATATCCGATAGCGATATTATAAGTTTTAATAAGTTTTCCCTCCTGAAATATATCCATCCGAAAAGCTGGGGCATTCACGATGATACGTGTGTCTTCAGGAATGTGATTTGGTTCCAGAGGTAATGTGTTTTTTTCATCCGCATAACGTGCCGTTATAAAATGAAAGAATTGAGCGGCTTTCTGATCACCCAATATCCGCACAATTTCTGTTGTGGCCTGTTTTATCGATTCTTTAAATGATTTGCTGGAAGGTTCATCCTCTTCGCTTAGTTTTTCCACGGCTGTACTGGCCGCTTCTTTTAAGTCACTGATCTGTTTTTTATTGAGCTGGAGCTCCGATTTTAATGAGGATTCGAAATCCTCCTCATAGAAAAGGGCATTGAGCAGGGCAAGTGTAAAATCGGTATTTTCTGCCTGCTCCTTCATCGTCGAGACCTTTTCACTCCCCGGTTCGTTCTTAGTATTGCGGTCACGGCAGCCTACCAAAACTAGGCTCATCAACAATATACCGCATAAAGAGTTCTGGATACAATTCTTCCAATAAGATAGCATAATAAAATTTTTGTTTACTTAATCAACAATTTTAGCTGGATAAAAGTTCAATGAAAGGATAATTTATCACGATGAACTATCAATGGATTCTTTGTATCACTTGCAGCGACATCATCTTTAGTATAGATTGGCTTTCCTACAATACGTTTCCTTAAGAAATTTTAATCGTCCTTTTTCTATAGCTATTTTCGCAACAAAACTTAAAAATGGTTCGACAATTTTCATGACTCCGGTCATCTTGGAATTATTAAGATAAATGAACAAAGCAAGATCTGAAAACTTTTTTGGTATTCCGTTTCTGTTTGTAAGGCCATCCTTTGCCAGCCCCAAAAGAATGAGTGTGGCCTGCTCAAATTGGATGTTTCCCGGATCTATAGTTGTCCGGACACGGCACAGGCCCTTAGACTTGTTGTGAAAGAGGTGTGTCTCATTGGCTAGTATCGTTATCTGATCTCCAGCTTTGAGCTTATAACGTCGACCGGCCTTACCAACTTCCAATTCACCTGCCAGTACTTCAAATTTTTCCGAGAATAAAGTATGGTAATGCCATGGTGTTTTTGTTCCGGGAAGCAAATCACACTCACTTACAGTGGACCCACCATCTGCCGCCGATCGAATTAAGTTAAATGATATTTGATCAGGATAGCTTTTTTTCGATGCTCTCACTAAAAGTACTGGGCCCACTATCATGCAGATCGCTACGGCAGTCAGATGAGCTATACCATGCTGCCAATCACTCCCATCCTTTCCCATTACGATCATGAAATCGCCCAGAGGTACCACAATAGCTGCCAGCAACATCATAGCGAGCGCCTTTCTTTGTTTTGTCAACACGAAAAGCACCAGGAGAATACCCGAAAAGATATCCCGAATCCCTTTTATATAATGAAAGGAATAATCGGCATCCGTATTCGTGGAGATGCCATAATCGAATTCAGCGTTAACCGGTGAAATCAAAAATCTTAGACCTATAAATAGCAGTCCTATTCCGGTCAAAAATGAAATGCTGTAACAAATTTTCGTTGTCATAATATTTAATTTTAAGTTGACAACAAAGTTATTTGTATCGCTTCTGCCTTTCATGCACCTGAGTTAATAATTCACTCGCACCTTGTATTTCTACTCCGGATGCGGCTCAGCGACTGTGGCTTGACACCGACATAGGAGGCGATATAATATTGTGGAATTCGTTGCAACAGATCGGGATATTCTTTTACAAATTTTTCATAGCGGAGTTCTGGCGAATCTGTATAGAAAGAATTAAGCCCCTGCAGGGTCTTCACAAATACCTGCTCAATAACCATTCGTCCGAAACGTTCACCGTTTTTGAATGAGGTATAAAATTTTTGAAGGTCGTTATATCCGATAACCAATAAAGTACAATCTTCCAGCGCCTGGATAATTTGCCGAGATGGCTGCTGAGGAAGAAAACTTTCATTATTGCAGACAAAATCAGACTCTTTTGCAAATCCATAGGTCTTCTCTTCTCCATCATCGTTAATATAATAGCGCATCACCCCACTTATCATAAACCCAACATATCTGCACACATCACCTTCTTTCAAAAAATACTCGCCCTTCACAAACTTTTTTTCATGAAAAAGCTCGGCAACGAATTCTTTTTCACCCTCATCTATACTTACCGTTTTCTCGATGAACTGCAATAGTATGTCTATCATAATATCTCTCAATTGGATTCTCTAAAGATCGCAAAAAATTTTATGTGCGAATTGAGAAAATAGCCGTTAAAACAATTTAATCATAACAACAGGAGATAACTACAGGTTTTATAGCAAATTAATATCAACAGTATTTATAATTTCTGAGTCCTCAATGTATAAATCTCTTCCACACTTGCTTTATTTATTTGTACTTTATTTATATCCTTTCCTTCTTTTGTCCATAAGTAGGGATAAAATATAAAAGCTTCATTGGCACTTAGTTTTTTTAAGTCATCTTCCCAATCTTTCCAGCGTAAATCCTTATAAAATGCGTCAATATTTCCGCTAAAGCAGAAATTAATAAATTCTGTATAGGTTAGATCGAGTTGTTCGTATTCGTTATTATCGGGAGACAGATAGTAAATTTTTCCTATATCATTTCCTAAATCACCCCCATTTAACAAGAAAAATCCACCTACGGCATCGTCTGCAATAATTAAATGACCAGCTCTATCGCCAAAATTCTGAAACGTTTTCCCCTTATTCCAGGTTGGTAGATTGCGATTTAATTTTTCACTTCCGGAACCGTAAATTCTCATCCATCCATCATCAATCAAAATCCCCCCTGTATGAAAAATTATTGCGCCCATTGGCGAACGTGTCGATATTTGTGTATTAAATAATGCTTCACTGGATTTTAACGAATCATTCGCTAAAATTTGAACCTTATTTTTTGCTCTACTTTTCCAAGCCATTATTAAATTTATGGCATCTTCGTTCTTATTGACAAGTTCATTTAATGGTCTCATTTTGGATTGCCCAAAGGCAAAATGAGAAATCATAAAAAATAGTAAGATTTTAATATTCAATTTCATACGGCGTTTTGGAATAATGAAGGTTAACATTGTACGAATTAGTGATGTTAAAGCTTGTCCTTTTTTTAGATGATACTGTCTGATTATTCTAAATTATAAAAGCATTGACTTCCTATCGCCCCACCACCATACTCCAGCACAAATCTGTCGTTAACCATAATGTATCTGCAACCGTCATTGTAAGCTGGTTTTAAACTATCGGGAATTGGTTTATCAAAAACATTGAAAGAATACCTTCCCATCCCACTTCGTTGAAAATTTATTTGACAAGGTTCTCCACTTGAAACCCCAATACAGTCTGCCTTATCCAATTTCTCTTTAAGAATTTTTAAAGTTTCTGTTGTCCAACCAAGTTTTTGTAGTAACGTACCGGCCTTTTCCGAATTAATTTTTACGTCCCAATTAATATCAAAACTACTGTCCACACCTACGTGAAAGATTCCCACAGTATTATTGTTGTCGAATTCTATATTCACTGATTTGCCTGGGGGAACTATCTTGTTTAAATAATTCTTGATGTCATAAATCTCGGTCTTTTTTTCCTCATAGTGCTCTTTAAGTTCCGTTACGGAATAATCTTTGTCAAAACCTCCAAAACCAGCCATAAACAGACCAATAAAAACAAACAAAATTAAAATTCCAATCCCGAATAAAATTAAAAATGCGTGTAGAATAACTTTCATTTGTATATTGTTTAGATAAGGTTACAGCTATCTCTCAAATCTACACAATTCCCGAAATATAATATTTAGACTCTTTTGATAATTTCACCCAAATCTATTTTGCCGATAATCTTGTTGTGGGTACCCAGCCCACCTCGCTTAACGCGTACACAAGCTAGGCCGCAATACATTTTTATAAGCTAGCGACTCAGACCATTTTCAATGTTGTTTTTACATAATTCTATTTGTTTTTTCATTGCCTTAAGTTCCCTAATCTTAGTGTCTATCTGTTCCAATTTAAGATTGAGCACTTCCATCTTACTTGCCTTAGTTAGCTCTTTTTGATACCAAGCATCAATAACCTGCTTAATTTCAGCTAAGGTAAAACCAACAGCCTTCGCCATTTTTATAAACCTGAGTTTTTCAGTTACCTCATCGTCATAGTAAACGTAATTATTGGATGTTACATCTTTCTTTGTCATTCCAGAAATTAATCCGCTCTTTTCATAAAAACGTATAGTTCCAATTGGAATGTTAGCCTCCCGCGCTAGCTGACTAATTAATTTCATCTGATAATCAATAGTTTAAAATAAATAACACAAGTATACAGTATACTTCATACTTGTAGGTTGTAAAAATACAGGTTAAATTTGTCAATAGAAATTAAACAGTAGATATCAATTATCTTTTTATCATGAAGACAGCATATTCAGACAAAGAACTTATAAAACTAGTACCCGGATTCACAAACAATTATACGACAATAAATGATCTCTCCATCCATTATGTTAGCGGCGGTACGGGGGAACCTTTAATCCTTATTCCCGGTTATCCGGAAACATGGTGGGCATATCATCATGTCATGCCCATATTAGCAGAAAATTACCAAGTAATTGTCGTTGAAATTAGAGGGATGGGCAGTTCGGATAAACCCGAAAACGGCTACGAGAAAAAGAACATTGCCAAGGATATCTATGAACTAGTCAAATATTGGGGCTTTGACAAAGTGTCTATTGCAGGTCACGATATAGGTGCACATGTTGCATTCAGTTTTGCCTGCAATTACCCCCAAGCAACCAGTAAACTGATTATGTTGGATACACCGCATCCAGACTCCAGTATGTATCAGCTTCCGATGTTACCTATCTTGGGCGCCAGTTATCTCTATCCATGGTGGCTCGCGTTCAATCAGGTGAAAGAGTTGCCTGAAAAATTGCTTGAAGGACGCATGTCAATCGTTATTTCTTGGTTATTCGATAACCTTTTGGTGAACAAAGATAGCATAAGCCAATTTGACAAGTCTGTTTATAGTGAACGTTATGACAATAAAGATGCTATCCGCTGTTCTAATGCCTGGTACCAGGCCTTTCCACAAGACATCAAAGACTATGAGAGCTATAATAAATTAGAAATGCCGGTTCTGGCAATTGGTGCAAGTGGCTACGACTTACTTCAGCATTCTTTATCAACGATTGCAAACAATCTAATACTTAAAAAAATTGAAAACTGTGGTCATTTTATTCTTGCTGAAAAACCAACTGAAACAGCTGGATTGATCAAAGAGTTTTTGGATAGCTAAATGACATTAACTCTCAACAAACTTTTTTTGGATAAATCCTTCTGCTAATTAATCGTTTACCAGTGTACTTTCCACTTTTTTAACGATAGAATTACAGATAAAAAACGTAAGTGAAACAAAGGCAAGAAGGTTTCTCAAACTACTCTTTTGTATAATTTGATTTTCCGGTTATATCAACCTGCTTACCTAAATACTTTGGTTTTCTATTTCTGATCACATCCAAGACGGCTTTTGTGACGGATAGCTTTTCTCTAAATGCATAGTATTTATACCCTGGATAAACTCCCCTATCTGCACTATAACCAAATGATTTGACGCCCAATTTATCGCCTAAATAGACGCATCTGTTTAGGTGATATTTTTGAGACACCAAGATTGCCGTGTCAACATTAAATATATATTTTGCACGGTACATAGTCGAGTAGCTATCAAATCCCGCATAGTCGATGTAAATCTTTGTGGTATCGATGCCATTTTTCTGGCAATATAACTTCATTACCGTAAGCTCATCGTATTCATCTCTTCCATTATCTCCCGATAGCAAAATCTTATCCACTTTGTGATTTTTATACAGCGAAATCCCGGCATCCAACCGATCCTTTAAATACCTACTTGGCTGATCGCCGTTTATGCCAGCGCCAAAAATGATGGCTATCTTAGCGTTGGGCACATCTTTAAGTTCGGTGAAAATCGCTCGTTCTGTACTGGAAGTTACTTTGCCGTTGGTTAGCACCACAATAACCAGGGCTACTAGACAAAGGATGATAACTGGTAAAACGAACTTTTTAATTTTTTTCATTAGTTTGACTTTCAACTGATTTAACATTGTTATTTATACCCAAATTTAGCAGCAAAACCTATGGGAAATTGAACCAATAATAATTCGCTGCGGATAAATTATCATTCGCAGGCATCTGCGGTTTTTTCGATATTTTTCAGATGGTATAAACTTTCTTCTACGAAGATGAGAAAAAAAGTTTCGATAGCAATAATAATACAATAGCAATCCTTACTATACAACAACAAATAAAATTACTAATATTGGATATGAAAGGTCATATGTTTTCAAGTATTGGGGATGTAGCCGCTTGGTATATGTTTGTCACATAGACAGGTCCATTCAATAATTAGAACGGTCTTATCTTTTTTAATTGATATCTTTGCCCTATGAATATCGAAGACATCAGACAGCCTTTCCTCAAAAAATTTCCCGGAGATTTTTCCAATAATCCTACGCAGCGAAGTACACCAAAAGTTTTATTTGCCACGATTAAACCTGCCGGGTTTGAACAGCCTCAATTCATTGCTTTTAATGAGGGTCTTTCTGAAGAAATAGGACTAGGAAAATTTGAAGAAAAGGATCTGAACTTTCTGGTAGGATCTGACCTTCCTGACCATCTTCAAACCTATGCTACAGCTTATGCAGGGCATCAATTTGGTAATTGGGCAGGACAGCTGGGCGATGGCAGAGCTATTCTCGCGGGGGAAATTACCAATGCTGAAGGTAAGAAAACGGAAATTCAATGGAAAGGTGCCGGTGCGACGCCCTATTCAAGACGTGCTGACGGAAGAGCCGTATTAAGGTCTTCTGTACGCGAATACCTGATGAGTGAAGCCATGTATCATTTAGGCATACCCACGACCAGAGCGCTAAGCCTCGCCTTTACGGGAGAAGATGTTATTCGTGACATTATGTATAACGGTAATCCGCAATACGAAAAAGGAGCTGTAGTGATAAGAACAGCCGAGAGCTTTCTTCGATTCGGCCATTTTGAGCTGCTGTATGCCCAGCAGGAATATACCTTATTACAAGACCTGCTTGATTTCACTATAGAAAATTACTTCCCTGAAATTGTTTCTTCCAATCATCAGAAATATAAAGATTTTTTTGAAAACGTATGTACCCGAACCGCAGACCTGATGGTAGAATGGTACCGAGTAGGTTTTGTGCATGGCGTCATGAACACAGACAACATGTCCATCTTAGGTTTAACGATTGACTACGGCCCCTATTCCATGATGGATGAATATCATCTAAATTTCACCCCGAATACTACGGACCTTCCGGGACGGAGATATGCTTTTGGAAAACAGGCACAGATTTCACAATGGAATCTATGGAAACTTGCCAATGCACTTCTGCCGGTCATAAAAGATGAAAAATTTCTTGAAAATACGTTAAAGAATTTTGGCATTTATTTTTGGGAAGCTCACGACAAAATGCTCTGCAAAAAATTCGGATTTGATGGAATGAAAAAAGGAGATGAAGAGTTTTTCTCCAACTGGCAAGGCTTCATGCAGGACCTGGAATTGGATTATACTTTATTTTTCAATCAATTGGAGAAAATAGCGCCTAGTACAAATCTAAAAGAACATTTCAGCCCGGTATCCTACACTGTTTTGGATGAAGAAAAGCTCGGCAGACTTCAAGACTTCATCGAACTGTACCAATCACGGATTTATTCAAATACGATCTCAAAGGAAGAATCCCTGGGTTTAATGCAAACAACAAATCCAAAATTTATACTGAGAAACTACCTCCTTTACGAATGTATTGAAGAAATCAGCAATGGAAAAATGGAGATGCTGACCAAACTCACTCAAGCTTTAGAAAATCCATACCAGGAGCTATTTCCAGAGTATTCTCTGAAGCGCCCATCCAACTACGACGATACAGCAGGCTGTTCAACGCTTTCATGCAGCTCATAGCAACAGCTATTTCTTGACTTTAATGCATTTATAGGGACTACAAAACTCGCTGATTTGAAGATTTTTTAAAAATGACTAAACTAAGTAGACAGCCAATAAGTACACTGGCCATTAGATAACACTCTAAGTGCATATCCTGATAATTAATTCCAGGTATATCAGCATCGGAGGTAAATTCAGCTCTTTTCAACAGATCACGTAGCTGAACAACCTTATATTTCAGATAGATCACTCTCATACCAAAAAATATCGATGCTGAACCAATGATAGTCAGTAAAGAAAGCACTTGATTTTTTGTCGAAGATATTTTGCAATAATTTCTAACAAACAGGTATAAAAAAGGAATAACCCCAAAAGAGAAAACGAAAATCAAGGTTGGAAAAATCTGTTGGGACAGACTTTGACTATCGTTAAATAAAAAATTCTCACCAATAATTTCATTTGTAAAAAAACTCAAAAACCAATCTCTCATAAAAAAGGCCATGAGACACAAGGCAAGTGACAATCCGATAATAATTCCTTTCGTTTTCATACGTAATATGCGCTAGTATTTAATTTTTATTGTTTGTATTCAATCTTTGTCAATTCGGCATTCCAAAGTTTAGCATTTTTCAGTTTATTCTTTAGAAAAAAGACGATAAAATGGCTCAATTTCATAGTAATAGTGCTCAAATTAAATGTAACAAAAACATATACATTAGGTATTTTTAAATTTTACAACTATTGGAGTTTTCCATAAAAATACCGTACCCATGAAATTACAAACATTGATCGTCGACGATAACAAATTAAATCACTTTATACTTGATTTCTATTTGCGGGAAAATGGATCGTTTTCTCCTCCAATATCATTATATAGCGGATCGGAGGTAATTGAAAAATTAAAGGAAACAAGTACTATAAACGAAAATGTCCTTATATTTTTGGATATCAACATGCCTCAAATCAATGGATGGCAAGTATTGGATTTTATCGATCAATTTTATCTTAGGGACAATATCAGTGTTATCGTCCTCACATCAGAATCTTCTCCGCAAATAAGGGAAAGAGCATTCGCCTACACTAGTGTTATCAATTTTATTGAAAAACCGATCAATAAAGAGAAGATCCTAGAAATACTTCCCTGAATTCTGTTGGTGTCTGTTTTGTGATCTTTTTGAAAAATGCCAAAAAATTATTTGTCTCTGAGAAGCCCAAATTAGCGCTAATTTCTTTTAAAGTTAACTCGGGCCTTTTGAGGTATTCCTTGGCTCTTTCAACAATATAATTATCCAATATACTCTTGGGACTTTTCCCGTAAACTTCTTTTGTTATTTTCGATAATGTCCTTTTACTTACCATAATTTCATCTGCATAAAAAGACATCCTCTTATTGATATTATGGTACATAACAATGGCATCAAAAAACTTATAGGCCCGTTCTTGATTATAGGTTTTCACGTTTAACTCCTTTTCGTTACTCCTATTGAGCAGTAAATTATAGTGCAGAACTATATTTCCCAACATACTGGAAATAAACTTTTCCCCTAATCCGTAGTCTTCATTTACCTGATATCTACGGATCATACTTCCCATATACTTCAGGTATTCCATTTCACCTTCGTCAAATTCGAAAGTAAATTCATCCCTTTCCCGATTATCAAAAAGCACACGGACAGTAGGATCTATAAGTAACACTTTATTAAAGAAAAGAATCTCCATGTCTGCCAATATCTCAATTTCAGAATCGTATTTTAATTCCACTATTTTCGCGATCTGTATATATCTATCCCGTTCCTTAATTAAAAATCTGGAAATGGACATCATCTCAAAACATTTTACATATTTTCTATATAGCTCCGGTTCTTTTAAAAGCTCAGAACCTGATATCATTAAATAATTTCCTATATGCATTAACTATAATTATTGTCAGGAATTTGTTGCGCGTTCTTTCGATAAAAAAATAATAAATTGCTTTTTATCAAAAACCTCTCCATAATTATTCTTTGGAAATTATTTTCATAGACCCTATTTTCAAATAACTAAAATTCAAACGATTCCTGGATAACACTATTTTAAATTGCCGCAGAACATGCGCTATATAAAAACATAGGAAGCAAGTTTTTAGAAAATACTTGCCTTAAGACAAGTATTCAAGGCCATTTATCCTGTAGTTTTATAACATTAACATTTCTTAATTATGCAAAGTGTGTTTCTCACTGTAACAATAAATTGTCTTGTTCTATTCTGGCTGGCTGTGCAGCACAAACTCTCCGTAATAGTTTATATCACCTGGGCATTCATCATATCATTTGCAGCAATTGCAGGATTCTTCGTACGATTTCCCGCTTCTTTCGCCTTAACCTTATTAGGAACAGCTATAACAATCCTCTGTTGTTATAAGTTATTGGCACATTCAAAAATAAATATGTATTTACTTTTGGCCATCCATCTCTTACGTATTCCTGTGGAATATCTGCTTTTTGTTTTATTCAAAGCTAAAATGCTGCCACGGGAGATGACTTTTATTGGTTGTAATCATGATCTATTTTTTGGAATCACAGCATTTGTATTTTTGCTCACAGGAATTTTCTATCCTAAAATTTTCAATTTTCAGATTTTCAGGTTATGGAATATATTCGGTGTTTGTTCAGTTCTCATTGTTGTTATTCTAGGTATATTGTCGTCACCAATTCCTATACAAACCATAGCTTTTGATCAGCCCAATATTGCTATGCTACAGTTTCCTTATGCTTTATTACCCAACGTGCTTGTACCTCTGGTAATCCTGTCCCACATTCTCCTGTTGAGGAATTCTATTACATCAAAATTCCAATAGCAGCACGACAATCTCCACGTTTGATTGCACCACGAAAAAAGTGTTTCATATTTTTTTTGTATATTATCTCACTATGAAAATAGTAGATATAACAAAAGAGACTTTAATCACGGCTCAGAATCAGGGCTACACCGTATTGATTACCAAGTTTAATTCTGATCCCTTATATCCTACATGGGTGATGGATAAGATAGAAAAAGACAAAATAGAATCCAACAAAAAAAGATTAAGCGAGAATTATCAATTATGCTATTCGATCAAAGAAGCTATAAATACGATTGATAGCCGGCCTTTTATCGGAAAATTGCAGCTAAGCAATTAGTCCGCTGGTTGACTTAATATATAGGAAGGCTACAGTAACCAATATCAGGACTGTAGCCTTTATTTTTGAAACCGAATTGTGAAATATGATAGAATAATAGGTACGCATATTTCAGCTCCGAACTGCTTCAGGAAATTTGCTCGTTTTTAATAACCTATAAAAAAATAGATTAACTTTCCTTTGATAATTGTTACAAAAATAAATGGATACAGTTTAATTTAATAAATCCTTCTTTTTACATGGCGTTGTCTTTACCTCTAATTCTTTTTAACTTTGATATTATAATAGCACAGGGAGAAAAACCAGTTAAAAAAACTAATTATGATCAATCAAATAAAAGAATTTAAGGAAAATGCGATTGCCCTGGAATTATTGGATAATTTTACCGAGACTGATGCTTTATTCATTGAACAGCTTTTCCAAAAAAAGCTCGATCAAGGTTATAAGCATGTCAACATACTCATCAAGGTAAAGGATCTGTCCGTAATGAAGCATATGGAATTAAAAGGATTCTTTGAGGGCGAGTTATGGGGCTTCAAACATTTTGGGAAAATAGGACGCTGTGCCGTTGTATCTCACTCCAAGTTTATGAAATCAATCGTCAATGTAGAAAATAATATCCTCCGCTTGTTCAATTCTGCTTTGGAAGAGAAATATTTTGATGAGACTGAATTAGACGACGCATTAAAGTTTATAACACCTCAAACCGGAGGCTGATACATCAATACACAAAGGGAATTAGCAAGTTTATAAGTCAGCGGCTTATTTGAAATTCTGTTTGGGTCGATTTTTCTCCTGTTGATCCAACCTAACTGTTTTTGATGGATCAACAGGAGAAAAAAAACATAAACTTTACCTCAGAGAAAATCATAAGGATCGAAATGGAGTAGACTTGTAGCAGTGAAAATGAGCTAAAAATATGATCATAGCTAGCAATTATTCCTGGCGTCCACTATCTTTGGGTGCTTCTGACAATTGAGCGTTACTGTGTCCGTCAATCTTTTGTGCCGAGGCCATGGAAACAACCAGATCATTCAGCATGGAGCTTGCGGCCGTTGGCGAGTTGGGAAGTAAAACCAAATTGCTTCTACTATTGGCTCCAATAGCATTCAACGTGTCATAATGCTGAGTCACAACAATTAAAGCGGATGCTTCCTGGGCGTTGATATCGGCGGCATTTAGCATTTTTACAGATTCTTCCAGTCCTTTTGCAATCTCCCTTCTTTGATCCGCTATACCCTGTCCCTGAAGCTTTTTAGATTCAGCTTTTGCAACGGCAACAATTCGTATTCTTTGGGCTTCAGATTCATATTCTGCGGCGGTTTTTTCGCGTTCTGCAGCGTTGATTCTGTTCATAGCGTGTTTTACCTGTTCATCAGGATCAATATCTGTCACTAATGCTTTGATGATATCATAACCGTAGCTCTGCATCGCATCCTGCAATTCACTTTTTACGGCGATGGCGATATCATCCTTCCTGACAAAGACATCATCTAATTTTGTTTTTGGAACTTCCGCACGCACAACATCAAAAACATAAGATGTAATCTGATTTTCGGGATTTTCCAAACGATAATAAGCGTCTTTTACATTGTCTCTGATAACCTGATACTGAACAGAAACTTTCATCTTGATGAAAACATTATCCAACGTTTTGGTATCAATTATGACATCCAATTGCTTGATACGAAGATTCAGGCGTTTAGCGATCTGATCCAAAAACGGTATTTTTAAATGCAAACCAGCGTGACTTACTTTTAAAAATTTACCTAACCTTTCGATCACAGCCGCAGATTCCTGTTTTACTGTATAAAATGAAGCAAACAATGTAATGAGTCCGAAAAAAACTAGAATTCCTAAATATATCATAACCTTAGATTTAATATTGGTGATACACAAACTTACGTCTTTCCACTGTTATTCTACTACCAATTTTATTATTTTCTGGGAAGGATTGCTATTTCTGATGTCGGACCAGAAACTTGGTAGTAGAGCAAAATCGTAATTAATATAGTCAAATCACAACTATACTATTTATTCTGGTTGGATGATGACATAGTGAATAAATTTAAATTCATTTTTTATACTTGTACGGATCCGGGAAATGGCCATTGTGATATCCTCCGTATCGAGGTCATCCTTAAAATCAATGATGAGCATCAGTATAACGTCCTCTGGAGACTGATAAGTAGATAAAATATTTTTTGTTTTTAAAACACAAATATCCTGTTCTACAAGTGCGGCAATTTTATTTCTTGTTTCGGAAGCTATCCCCTCGCCCATCAGTAAACTTCTACTTTCTCTAGCCAAAATAAAGGAAACGAAAACCAGCAACAATCCAACAATTATAGAAGCCAATCCATCTAATTCAGGGATCTTAAGTGAGTGGCTCAGTGCCATCAGGATCATGACGATAATAAGTCCCGCCACCGCTGCTCCATCTTCAAAAACGACAAGAAAACTGGATGGGTCTTTGCTTTTAATAATTGTGTCCCACCAGCCCAGCCCATTACGGGTTTTGTTAAATGCTTTTAAAGCGATTATAAAAGAAGTGCCTTCGAAAATAAGTGAAAGGATCAGAACAATATAATTCCAGAAAGGATCACCCATTAATTCTGGTTGCTGCATATGCGCAATTCCTTGATAAATTGACAATGCGCCACCAAGACCAAAAATGAGGATAGAAACTACAAAAGACCAAAAGTATAGTTCCTTCCCGTAGCCAAATGGATGCGATTTGTCCGGCGCCTTTTTACTTCGCCTCAATCCATATAATATTAACAACTGGTTAGCTGTATCCACAGTTGAGTGGATACCTTCGGAAATCATAGAGGAACTATTGGTAAATGATCCAGCGATAAATTTGGTCAGTGCAATCAATAGATTGGCAGCAAGAGCACTATAAATCGATTTTTTGTTATTATTCATTAATTAATAATCTTTAAAAAAACAATTTTGTTTATCATTAACACTTTCGAATAATTAATTACCAATCGCGCCCCTTTTTTGTTATCTGCATCATATGAAGTATAAGTACACTTTACATTTCGATATTGTAAAAATGAAGAAATATAACTTATAGCTATAGCACAATTAATACGCCTCAATAGTTTTTATTTGTTGCTGAAACAGCAATTTTATCTATAATTATTAATACAGACAACATCTTCCAACCACCTGAAATTCAATAAATATCAACAAAATATAGATCTTAAAAAATTGGTATCCGCTGCGGAGATGTCATTAAATCTCCACATTTTCCATTCTCAATTACATTAGTTAATTTTTCCATTTTCTATTTCTCTATATTTATACCGAAAATTACAGCTAGTGAAAAAGAAAATTGTGCTTATTCAGGATAATAAAGATATTCTGGAGGTAATGGAAGAGATCTTAGAAGATGAGGGATTCAAGGTAGTCCCCTCATTGACTACTGCTCCAATTGACAAAATCGAGGATATCGATCCTGATCTGGTTATCGTAGATGACAACATTAAGGGGAATAAAAAAGGGTCGAAAGTAATAAAAGAATTAAAGGACGATCCTCAAACAGAAGATTTATCTGCTGTATTGACATCCACGGCCAATGACCTGCCTCAAAAGGCAATAGAATGCAAAGCGGATGACTACATTGAAAAACCATTTGACATTGATCATATGGTTGACGTGGTAAAAAAGAATTCCTAATCGAACGCTGGCCTTATATCAACCCGATCTCACTTTGTCGAATGATCAGTTCTTTTTGGGCAAACTGCAATTCAAGCTTTTTCTTAAACTGTTTCCAATAAGAATGGTCAATTTCAGAAACCATGATCTCATAAATCACATGATCGTCTTTGATTTGCACGCTATTATTATCTTCCCATATTCCAACTACAGGGCTACGTGTATAGGCTGTTATCCCGCCAAAATCCTTAATTAATTGTTTGCTAATACTCTGATATAAGTGAGCTGAAAATGGTTTTCCCTCTTTATCATATAGTGGGATAAAAACTTCAATCTTTTTAATGGGCTGGCAGTTACTTTTAGCTTTTTCTATCGCCTTACAAGCATCCTTTGCACTTAATATTTTCAAGGGCTGGAAATGTTTTCCCTCCTGTTTGTTGTAGTTAATAAAAAAATGTTGCAGTTCATCGAGAACAGTATCGGGCAATTGGGCTACTCGATGAATATTTCCGAAAACGGACGAAGCTGTGGGGACGACCAAAAATCGATCATTTTCAACCTGCACGCCATCTTTGCTTTGCTGTACTGCTTTTATCGCTCCGATAACGTTGCATTTCAATATACAGCCGGGGAAAGTTCCTTGTTCCGAAATAATAACGACATCTAGTGGATCCCCATCCTCTCCTACTGTGCCCGGAATAAAACCAAAGTCATAAGGAAAAACCGAACCAAGAGGTAAATATTTAGCTAGTACAAATCCGCCAGATTCTGGTTCATAATTGTATTTAGCATTTGATTTTTTAGGTGTTTCAACCGTACAAATTATATGTTTCATTCTATTTTCTAAAATGGTTTTTTGGCATTTAGTGCTAACTAAAAAAGATCAACTTTTAGCTTCGAACAGCAGCATTTGCAATTTGGTTTGTTATTTATATCGAAATTTTAGAAACCTAGTTCGGTATAGGTCTTGTCTCATGTTTTCTCTACAGCCTCCAGATATTTTCTCCGGGCCAAACTGATAGACAATCGGATAGAACTAAAGACGCTACACATTGGTTTACTCTTAAAACTGAATTACCATGAATACTATTCTGATAAAAGACATCATACAACAACTACGGGATGTAGAGCATACAGATCTGTGGATCGATGAAAATTTTGAAAAAAAATTAGCGAATGTGAATGACTTAACCGCTTATGAGCGTCCTATCCCGGAGCTACACAGCATAGCAGAATTAATGTCGCATCTCATCGAATGGCGTAGGGAGGTAATGAGTCGCCTGAATGGAAATCCCCGGGGACTTGAAATGAACGATGCAGCAAATTGGCGAACTAATGCTGAGCTCAAAATAAAAGGATGGGAAAAGCTTTTGGAAGACTTTTGGAACAGTCAGCAACAAATTATCTACTTTCTTAATGACAAAGACGATTCCTTCCTTGAACAAGCGTATGAACATGCCGATCCCAATTTTCCATATAACCTTAAATATCTTCTGACAGGACTCATCCATCACGACTTTTACCACCTTGGTCAGATGGGTATTACAATCAAGTTTCTAAAGATAAAACATGCAGTAATATCATAAAGAAGGGTTGATTATATCATTTTTTTTGAACGATATTCTTTTGACTTCTGTTTACCTAGAAATCAAAACTCATAAAATCATGAAAAGAATATTTTTGACCCTAGCAATTGCATTTTCCATCGCCGCAGTCCAAAGTTGCGGCAATGCAAATAATGACAGTAAAAAAACTGCCGACAGTATCAATGAAGCAAAGGCACCAGAAAATATGGATGATAACGATATGGTGACAACACCTGTTGCTGTCAGTGAAGATGATGCAAAGTTTGTTACTGAAGCAGCGAACGGTGGAATGGCGGAGGTAGAACTCGGAAAACTGGCGCAGCAAAAAGGACAGCATGCAGATGTAAAGGCTTTTGGCGAAATGATGGTGAAAGATCATTCCGCAGCAAATGATGAATTAGCCACTCTTGCAAAGGCGAAAAATATAACTTTGCCAGCTACTTTAGGTACCGAAGAGCAAAAATTAAAGGATGAATTATCCAAAAAGTCTCCCGGCGACTTCGATAAGTCTTATATCGAAGATATGGTCAAAGACCACGAAAAAGATGTCAAGCTTTTTGAGGACGCGAGTAAAAACCTTAAAGATGCCGACCTGAAAGCATTTGTAGATAAAACATTACCGACGCTCAGAAGCCATCTTGAGCATGCAAAAAGTGTTAAAGATAAGTTGAAATAATAGTAACAGACAAGGGTCAAGGTATAAGTTGGCCCTTTTTCTTTGCCGTTTGCTCTAGCCACACTTGCACACCATTTCTTGGGATTTCACCTGCCTATCTACAACGGCATGGAAACTTTTTTTGCGCAATCAACCTCTTAAGTTGTCGTATTTACACGGGATCTTCCTTGATAATTCTTCGCATTTTTGTCATGTAGAACTTATATAAATCAATTATGACAGGTCTTATCAAAACCCGCAATGTTTTCAAATTTGAGATGGCATAAATGTCAATTAAAAAGATTATTTTAGGTTTTCATCAATCAGGCGACCAAACACATTCTTTAAATGGGAATTCTTACTAAAAACATCAAAAAATGCAGGCAGCCAATCTTGCAACAAATGATGTTGTTCATTTTTCTAGCGATGTTTACCCAATCGACACATGGTACTACCCCAGCAATTAAAAAAAAGACACTGAATACAGTTAAAATAGTCTATTTCTATGCTGCTGACTCAAAGCTGTCATCAAATTGGAAAAATCGATTGGATCGAACACTGAAAGATATCTCTTCCTACTACAAAGATGAGTTTGAAAGTTCAGGATTCAAAAGTGATGGCATCCCTTTTGAAATGGACAATTTGGGTTACCAGTACCATCTGGTCCAAGGATCAAAACCGTCAAATGATTACACCATAAACTCGGGTGGAGAAATAGAAAAAGAAATCTTCGAAAAATTAGCAGCTGTTATCAATCCAAGCACAGAACATATTCTTGTAATTACTGCTTTGAGCCATCAGAATGAAAATGGCACCTATATATTTCATTCACCATACTATGGCAGAGGTTCAGCCTCATCGGGATTGTGTATGGTTGCTGACTGCGACCTGCTAGATCCAGCGCTACTATCCGACGCCAGCACCAAAATGACTTTCACAGAAATGTTTGCAACTGATAAAGAATGTTCTATAGGTGAGTTCAATAGCTGGTATCTTGGCGGGATAGCTCATGAAATGGGACATTTATTCGGATTACCACATGATAATGGTTTCCCAAATGAGTTCAATTCAAAAACGATATCCCTAATGGGCGAACATGGCAGCCGACACTACAAAGAAGAAAAATGGGGCGGTTTAAAATCATCTAAATTTTCCCGTGCATCGGTATTTCAGTTAAGCCGTCATCCCCTATTTACGCAGCGGCCGAAATCTATACATAATAACAACGAATTTCTATTACAGTCATTTAAGGTAACACAAGCGGAAAATAAAACAAAATTAATGCTCCACTATCGGGCAAGTAAAATACCATATAGCGTTGTTGTACTAACCCGTCCATATAGCATCTCGGAATATTTGAGCAACAGCTTTTTGTCGGCAGTCAGTCATAGAAATTCCGCAGAAATTAATATCGCCCCACTTGAACGTAATGTACCTTACGAGATAAGAATTCTCTTTTTATTCGACAATGGATCTATTAAAGAATACCGCAAAATGGTTATCTACAGTGAAGAGGGACATTTTATGACCGTAGATAACATTGGTCAGGCAACCGTAAATGATTTGATTAGAATAGTAGAAAATGACAACCGGGATAATCAAAGACAGACCAAGTTAACCATACTAAATCAGTTATTGCAAAATAACCAGCCAATTAACCTCAAAACCATTAAAAAGGACAGCGTTTTTCTTTCTGATGCAGCCTGGGAAGAAGCTTCTGTAGGTTGGGAAAATCCGGCGCGTAATTATTACACAGCCGAATCCAACCAATTATTTTTTCTGGAAAACATGGGCGAAATATATCCTAAAGGATTATATGCCCATGCCCCATCACTATATAAGTACAAGCTTACAAAAAAGTGGCGGAAATTGAAGATTACAGCAGCTTTACGCGACGGAGCACAAAAGCCTGAAGGAATTCAATTTATCATCCGCGGCGACGGAAAAATCCTTTCTTCCTATAACGTCAAGCCCAATGAAAAACATCTTTTTGATATAGATCTCGCAGGTATCGATAATCTTGAGCTCTGCACACAGGATCAAACGGGAAACAACTTTAATGCTTGGTCAATTTGGTGCAACCCCTATCTTATCAAATAAAAAATTGTCCCTGACAATAAGAAGATTAATAAAGCGATTTAATTGAAAATACGATATGAGGGGTAAACAATCTCTCTGAGGAAATAAATTATGAGTAAACTACTTCAGTCATATTATAAAAATACGGATGTTCTATTTCTAGCAGAAGATCTGCTAGGTAAGGTTCTCTATACGCAAAAAGATGGATTGGTAACAGCGGGCCGAATTGTCGAAACCGAGGCTTGCTTTGGAGTTCCGGATAAAGCATCGCATGCTTATAACGGCAAGAGAACATCGAGGACTAAACCAATGTATCGGGAAGGTGGTGTAGCCTATGTATATTTATGTTATGGAATTCACCATCTGTTGAATATTGTCACATCAGTTGCAGAGGATCCGCAATGCGTTTTAATTAGAAGTATTGAACCACTGGTTGGTGTGGATGTGATGGCATTGCGAAGACAAATACCACCGGAAAAACCTTCGTTTTCGAATGGCCCGGGGTCCGCGGCGAAAGCTTTAGGAATTGATTCTTCATTTAACGATGTGTTACTTACCGGTGATAAAATTTGGATTGAAGATCAAGGATTGAAATACAGCCCTTCGGAGATTGGAAAGGCCGCGCGGATAGGTATTGCTTATGCTCAGGAACACGCCACGCTACCATTACGTTTTTTTGTAAAGAACAATAGATATTCAAAAAAAGGATAAACCTGTATAAAAATTGTTTTTTTATTCTTTGACTTTTTGCATATTAGCTCCGGATAAATTAACCTTTTTAAACTCGTAACAATTATTGCCATGGAAAGACCTTATGAAGGTATTGGAAACATTGACCAAACGCCAAACGGATACCAAATTACCATACCGGCAAAAAAACATATACCTGTCATCATGTTCCTTAGTTTGTGGCTGGTCGCATGGTTTGTTGGATTAAATTTTGTTGGTTCATCCTTCTTAGTGGACTTTTATGATAAAGGAAATAACGGATTAGGATTTGGCAGTTTATTTACCCTAATCTGGTTAGTCTTCTGGATAGCAGGTGGTCTATTTGTGATTAAAACGTTGATGTGGTGTTTAATTGGAAAGGAAATTATCTTAATAGATCGCGAGCAAATAAGTATCAACAGAAAAAATGATGTATTTTTCAGAACCAAGATATATGATCTAAGGGAAGCAAAGAATTTTCATGCTGAGGAAGAACCTTTTGAATTTGCTTTTTGGGGTCGCAGAAATGATTTGTCGCTGTTTAAAAATAGAGGTTCTATTCGATTCGAATATGGCTTTAAAACCATAAGGTTTGCTAATGATATGGATCAAGCTGAAGCAAACCACATCTTAGAAAGATTAAAATCATCGGGTTATCTGAACTCAACCAATTTTAATTAAATAAATAGGCATACGAATGATAGTGCATTATTTCTGAACCTTCAGACGGACGCTCTGTTTTTCTAATATCTTTCTGAATACCACAAATTCTAAGATTGTACAGGAAACATAAATAATTGAAAAGATCAACAGCATTTTTAGCGGATCAAGAATCATGTTATATTCATACATCCCCACCAAAATGTAAACGGTCACTAAGAGCAAACAAATAGCTGGTATTCCCGAGAAAGTTAACAATGATAATACTTTATTATTCCTAACTTTTTCGATATGATTTAGAAAAAGTACTAAAGAACACAACACCATTGCTGCAAGATAGACCGCTGAGAAACCAAGATTGACCACAATATCCAAAATAACAATAATAGTCTCCAAAAAACCTGTAGCTTCTGTATCTGTGTGTGCAATGATCAGTCGATATACGATAAATAGTAATACACTTAGCAGTATATTAACCAGCCAGAATCTAAATATAATTTTTCTCATTTCCTATTTTTTTAGCTGTTCGTCCACGTTGAATTATTTACACCATTTTCGGCTCTTCTTACTTGCCTATTGGTTTTACATACTAACCATGGGTTCAAGGCAATCACCTGGGACAAATTTATTGTTCCCCTCGTCTATCAGGTAGTCAATCTCCTTTGTTCTAAACTTGTACAGCAATCTAAACTTTCGTGTTTTAAATTTTTCTTTTTTTTCGGGAGTAAAAACAAGCATATCGTTTTGTATCTTGTAACTTCCATTGACAAATTGCATTTTCCTTTCTTCCAAAAGAACATAGCCACTCTTTGCCGCCGCTTCTTTTTTGATTGGATCGTAACTGTAGGAAGTAATAACCATTCTGGCATTGTCTCCTGCCCAACCATATTCCAATAAATTCTCATTGACAAATAAAAGCGAGTCCTTCTTTTCTTCGACGTTATAAACAAAACATCTTTCTGAAGAGACGAGATCAAGATCCTCAATTCTTTTTGCCTCCGGCGGACGTGTTGGATTCTCAATTTTTGGAAATGGATGGTTTGTTTTACCTGATTTTTTTTTCTGTCCGAAACATAAGATATTGGCCAGAATCATTAGCGCCAGAATAATAATTTTTCTCATATAATTTGATCTTTTACAATTGTTGCTATTCTATGTTTCCTATGCTCATAATTTCCAGTCTTAACGCATGCATTTTAACGATCGAACTCTTTTGATCGAAAAAAAGATCAAAAACACGGAAAAGCCTATAAATATTACTGTTTGAAAAGCAAACCACACAGGCTGATTCTCCCACAATATTGTTGTCTCCCCCCCAATTCTGCTAAAGCTCAAGCGGTAAGTACCTTTGATGATTGCCTCAATTACGATAAAGAGACTCGAGCCTGCAAGTGTCAAAAGAAACATCAATAAACCTAGCTCTACGAAACAGGTACTTATGTACAGGACGGTATCCATCCGTCCTTTCCAAACCCCACTTCTACAGACAAAGGCGATAATTGATGATAACAACATCAAAACGGCTCCAATAATTAGAATAACAATTCCTACTAACAATATGATCGAAAACACCGCTATTATATTCATTAGAACTCCTTCAGCTGTTTCTACAAAGGTACCACCTTATCCTCAATGAATAATGTACGAATATAAACTCTACCTCAGCGAATAATAACTACTCTGCTATTCAATAAGCGAATAGTAATAATCTCATGCCAAACCTTCAGCTTGCTCAACGTTAACTTTTAATTAACACCTCACACAAATGAAGCAGTTAAAATCCTCTCATTTTTATACCTCATACGGATAAAGCATAGATAAAGCACAGATATAGTACAGATATAGTACGGATATAGTACTAAGTCGTTATAAGGTTTTTGTACTATAACAGTGCTTTAAACGTACTTAGAGCGTACTAGATCACTTATAAAAATGTCTATTTTTTAGACTAAGCTCCATGTTCTATGTTTAACTTAAAAGAAATAACAGACTATTATAGTCACTTCTTTTGGGTTGAAATAGAGACTAATCCAAAATTCTTTGGTAACGAATAGTAATTGTGGCCAAAATTATTATATTGTGCTATAATGTGGAATAAAATTTAAATCATCCTAATCTATTGACTGAATACCCAAAAGCAATTAAGTTCAAATATTCATGGCGGAAGTACCAACTTCGCGTGCTGGAAGAATTACAAGCGCACCTGAAAGATGGACATTTACATGTGGTGGCTCCTCCCGGCTCTGGTAAGACCGTTTTAGGGCTTGAAGTTGCGATCCGCATCAACAAACCAACGCTAATTCTTGCACCGACACGCGCTATCCGTAACCAATGGATACAACGATTCTGTGAACTTTTTCTTCAGACAGATACCGCACCCGACTGGATATCTAAAGATATTCGAAATCCCAAATTTATGACCGTCGTGACCTATCAGGGATTGCATGCTGCCTGCAATAATCAGGATGTAACGGGGAATGATTCAAACCTTGACCGTATTCTACGTGGATTGCAATTACAAAAAATCGGTACAATCGTCGTCGATGAGGCCCATCATCTTAAAAATGAATGGTGGCATACGTTAATAAATATTAAGAAAAAACTGAAGCCCATAGTTGTCGGCTTAACCGCTACCCCGCCCTATGATGTCACTCCAACAGAATGGCAGCGCTACATGGATCTCAATGGACCCATAGATGCAGAAATTTCAGTCCCCGAGCTTATCATTGAAGGGGATCTATGTCCACATCAGGATTATATCTATTTCACTTCCCCAAGCCAAAAGGAAACACAGTTTATTAAAGATTACAGGGAAAGTATGCATAAGCTGTTTAAAGAAATAAGCAAGGACGAAATCGTGCTCCAAGCGATCCAAAAACATCCGATATGGCTGGACCCGACTGCTGATCTAGACTGGGTATATAATAACTTAAAATTTTACTCGGCTTGCTTAATTTTTCTACATGCCAACCAGATTCCCATTCCCGAGCTCCATCTAGAGATCATCGGTGGCAAAGATTTCAAAATACCTGATCTGGATTATGAATGGGTCGAAATTCTACTTGATTTTTACCTGCACCGGGAGAAAGTACATTTCAATGCATTTGAAGAGCATCGAAATATGCTGACAAACAGATTACAACGACACGGTGCACTTGAAAAAAAACAAGTGAACTTTTCCCAAAATAGTCGTATCCGGCAATATTTAACGTCAAGTATCAGTAAAATGGAATCCATCAAGTCGATTGTGGATTTTGAATACGACAAACTAGGCAAAGATTTGCGCCTGGTCATCCTCTCGGACTTCATACGGAAAGAATTTTATGTTAACAGCACGCTCAATGACCTTGAATTGAACAAAATAGGTGTTATCCCTATTTTCGAAAAATTAAGACGCGAAAATAAAAACAACAAGAAAATCGGGGTCCTTACAGGTTCTATAATCATTATTCCAGCCGACAGTTATCCAGCATTTAAAACCACTTCAGCCAAATACGGTGTGTATGACACCTACGCCAGCCCTGTTCCTTTTGATCCTAATTACCTTTCAATAAATCAGACAGAGGGACTTCAACATAATATTGTTCACATTGTCACCCAGCTATTTCAGGCAGGAGAAATCGAAATCTTACTGGGAACCAAGTCTTTGTTGGGCGAAGGCTGGGATGCTCCGGCAATCAACTCACTGATTCTAGCGAGTTTTGTAGGCTCATTTGTACTTTCCAACCAAATGCGGGGGCGGGCGATTAGAGCTCAACTAGGTAATACGAACAAAACGGCAAACATATGGCATTTGGTGTGCGCTGATCCAACCGCTGCCACGGGTGGAGATGAGCTTAAATTATTAAAACGACGGTTTAAGAGCTTTGTCGGTATCTCACTTCGTCAAGAACCTGAAATTGAGAATGATATCGGCCGTTTTGATCTACCCGAAAATATAAACAACGTTGGGGAAATCTCAAAGAAAAACGCTGAAATGCTTGAATTTGCAGCCAATCGAGCGAACCTCAAGCAACGTTGGAATGTTGCGCTTAGCAAGGGAGTAAATCTCGTAGAAGAGATCAAAATACCTTTTGACGAAGAACAGGATTATCCACGCGTTAAAGCACTGTATCTCAACAAAACAATTAGAAACTTGTTAGTGACAGTGGCTGCAGCCTGGCTTAGTTTTGGACTTGATCATGTACAAGGTTTTATTCAAGCACTAAAAAATATGCAGAGCTTGAGAGATCTTTATATGTATATGGCGGGCTTGGGAGCGATCGGCATGTTACTTTTCGGCAGAAAGACCATTAAATCACTACATATATATCTAAAATACAGAGATATTTCCAAAGATCTGAAAAAAGTGAGCCATGCGCTTTTAGCCGCCTTGCTAAAAGCCCATATTATACGTGCCGATCATGAGGAATTGCGGGTGGAAACGCAAGTCGACCGATCGGGATCTGTTTACTGTCATCTGGAAGGGGGAACCACTTTTGACAAATCTATCTTCATCAATGCACTCTCCGAAATTGTTGCACCGATCGACAATCCACGCTATGTGATTGTTCGAAAAAACACTTTTGCCTTTTTTGTAAAGCAGGAAGATTATCATGCGGTTCCTGAAGTTCTGGCCCGTAAAAAAGAGCTCGCCGAATATTTTAGCAACCAATGGAAGCAACATGTAAGTAACTGCGATTTAATCTTTACAAGGTCAATTACAGGTAGAAAATTAATTTTAAAAGCCCGAGTAAAATCATTGGCGGCTCAATTGGAAGAAAAGGTACAGCAGGTCAACAAATGGCGATAATGCTTTCGATTACCTCCGTGCTTAGTTTTATAGTCCTATTGCTTGAGAAAAACTAGTCGAAATCAATCTAGTAGTTTTAAAATCTCAATATCCTCGGGTTCGGTTTTTGGAGAAAAATGCTTTATAAGCTTGCCATTTTCATCGATTAGATACTTCTGAAAATTCCACAAGACAGCGGAACTTTCTACACCATTTAGGCTTTTATTGGTCAGCCACTGATAGATAGGTGCCTGCTGTTTCCCTTTGACATCAACCTTTGCTGCCATCGGAAAGGTTACTCCGTAATTGCGTTGACAAAAGGCTGCTATTTCTGCGTTCTTGCCCGGTTCTTGGTCTAAAAAATCATTGGAAGGAAAACCCACGATGATCAATCGATCACTGAATCTTTTGTATAAACGTTCAAGTCCCTCGTATTGCGGCGTAAACCCGCATTTGGAAGCCGTGTTTACAACCAGAATCTTTTTGCCTTTAAATTGAGCAAAATCAATCGTTGCACCATCCAGGCCCCTTACTTTAAAACTATATATTGTATCTGATTTTAAAGCTTTATCTATTTTAACGTTACCGTTAGTGAATAAATAATAAGCTATACCTCCGACAACTGCCGCCACAATGAATAAAATAATAAGAAGCATTTTTTTACTTTTTTTATGAATCATCCTAATAAGCTAAACCGCAATTCTAACCGCATCATGTTATTTAGGCCGACGTATATCGCCCTGGCTTTATCATAAGTTGCATACGATGCCTACGTCGACCAAAACAGTACAAAGCAAAAGTATCGCGATGTACCAACGAACCTTGCGATCAGCGTCGGCTACCTTTAAAGTTACTAAAGAAAGGTTGAATTTGGAAAAGTTAAAACCAGTCGTTTCCGTAGTCTCGAGTTATGTTTTCTCTTGAAGAAGCAAACAATATGGGCTTAATTATGTATATTACAAGGTCTTGATGGTCGATTTCTTCTTGACTTCAACTGTTTCTTTTTTTCAGTTGGAGACAAAAAGTTCACTTGGACAACCTTCATACAATACGAATAAATTAAACTTAATATAAACCTCAATCAGATTTTCTATGAAAATTACGTTCACATTTATTCTTATCATGTTCACACAGATCCTATTTGGGCAGCGGTCTTTAACACCGTTGTGGCAATCGGATACCACCCTAAGATCGCCTGAATCCGTTTGGGTAGATTCTAAAAACAAAGTACTCTATGTGTCAAATACGGTCGCTTTCGAACCGAACACAACAGCTTTCATCAGCAAACTAGATATGGACGGAAACTTTATCAAAAGAGATTGGGTTACTGGACTCAATGCTGTATTGGGCATAGGAATCCACAAAAACCGGCTCTACGCTGCAGAAGCATTTTCTAAATCCATTGCCGTAATCGATGTGGATAAAGCAAGCATCATTAAAAGAATTCCCATCGATGGCGCCGAGCTGCTCAACGACATCACTGTAGACTCAAAGGGGATTGTCTATGTGAGTGATACACGACATGGAAAAATCTATCGTATTGAAAACGACACCCCTACGCTATATGCCGAAAATCTCAAAGGTGCAAACGGGCTGCTGGCTGTCGGGAAAGATCTATATGTCCTGTCAGATGGAGCGCTTGTTAAGATAGACCAGGATAAAAAAACTACCGTTATATCAAAAGGTATGGAAGGTGGTTTGGATGGCGTCGTACAGATCAAACCTAATGAATTTATAGCGTCTGGCTGGCAAGGACTGATTTACCATGTCAAATCGGACGGTTCAAATACAGTATTACTTGACACACGTGAAAAAAAGATAAGTGCGGCCGATATCGGGTATGATAAGTCTTCAGGGATACTTTATGTACCTACCGTCAGAACGAATACTGTTCAAGCTTACAAACTGGACTAGCTGATCTAAAGACGGCGTTAATCATTAACAAAAATTAAACGCTCAGCTATGGAATTCCTTTTGGGTTTTCAGTACACCGACTCTGAGGGTAGCAGATCGGATCTAAATAATAGATCCGATCTGCTGTTTGAAATACTAAAAACTACTCCTCTTTTTGGTTTTTAATCGCTTCTTTTACGGCCTCTGCACCTTCGGCAGATTTAGCTTTTATTTCATCTTTATACTTATCAACTTCATCAGAGACCTTATCAGCGACATGCCCCACTGTCTCACTAACTGCGGATGATACGTGTTCAAACTCTTCTTTTACCTTGTCAGCTACTTCTTCATACTTATGCTTTGCCTGTTCTTTGAGATCCCTCGTCTTCGCCTTGATTTTTTTTCGCGTTTTTTTTCCACTATTCGGTGCAACTAACAAACCGACCAATGTACCAAGTGCTGCTCCCGCCACCATGGCGAGAAGTAATCCCGTTGAATTATTTTTTCCGTTGCACATCTTTATTTTTTTTAAACAATCGTAATTAAGCATATATTTTAAAATGATTATGTATTAAACTGCTACAATTGCTAACAATAAAATCAAAATATTAGTTTGTCATATTTTAAATAACGTGCAGCGATCGATATCATATAATTTACTTTTATATTATTTCGCTTTCTGCCCTGCTGTTGATTTTTCTTCTGTCGGATAAGGAGTGTTTGCCCAATATTGACCCGATATGGGAAGGGAGTACCAGTGCTTTTCGGTTAATCCAAATTTACCTCCATTTTGACATCAAGCGCTTTGCTGGTCGCCTTCAACACATGATCAACCCAGATACATAACATCGACTGTTTTCCGGGTTTGTCTTGATCCCAGTCGTTTTTCCAAACAATGTCAATCGTTTTCCCATGATAATCTAAGTTTCCGAGATAAAAATAATCCATTTTGCCTGCGGGTATAAGCGGCTGAACCTGAAAACTGTTGTGATGCGTCCCCTTAAACCCAATGAGATCTGCTATGATCATGTCTGGATAGGTGGAATGAAAGTAATCGTTCTGCCCTCCAAATTCATGGCCGTCACTTGGGATATACCATTCACCGATATTTGGATGGGCATAACCGTGAAGTCGTGTAAGCTCCATAATTTGTTCATAGAGGGTCTCCTTGTCTTGTGCAGTAATTTGATTTTTATAGTTTCTTAAATAATTGGCATATGCTTTATATACAACCGAATTTTGAAAAGGCCAGCCCCTACCATTCCAGGCATAAGCCTGTTCATTATAATAGGGATGCTGTCTTTCTGCGGTGGTCATTCCTTTATGATGATTAAATCCTTTTTCAGAGGTAAACATTTCCCAGGCTACTTCATACTTTTTATTCTCCCGACTAGGTATCATATTGAAATACCAGGGTGTGTAACCAACTGACTCCCTTACCCTAGCCTCATAATCTCTAGCCCCATAGGCATTATCACCGGCGGAGAAACTATTGAAAAATCCATCATCTGAATTCCAAAGTGTCTTGAGAAACTTTCGTTGAATTTCTGTCGATTTAAACTTATAATAGTTTACTTTTTCTTGTACTTTAACGGAAGGGTTGTTTTGTTGTTCCAAAGCATACAGATGGTATAGCGATTGATTGTTTCCATAGGAATAGCTTCCGACGGAAGGTCTTACAAGATAAAAATCGGGATAACCTTTCGTAAAAGCCAATGGATAATCCTTTCCCTGTGTCGTTTTTGCCGCTTTGTCGGTTGTCCCCCAACCAAGATAAAGCTCTTTCCAAGTGCTATCGGTATAAATTTCATAGGGGCCTTTACTCTCAATTAAGCCCAAAACCGCCGAAAGACTAAATTCCATTCCGTCATAGAGATCCAGAATTTTATACATACCATCGGTCTTGGATCCTGGACTTTTTACCGTAAACAGACTATCCAGGAGATGCTGGTGATTTTCCATCGCAGGAAGCATCTTCTGCATCCATGTATTATCAGGGTGAATTTTCAAAAACGATTCAATACCATCAATCATCCAACTGGAAAAATGAACACTTTCTGGTCTGCTAAGATGGGTCAAAAAGTTTGCATTCTCTCTTTGATTTAATCTGGAAGCCGATCCCAGCATAAAATATTCTGCATAGGATTGGAGGTATTTAGGATCACGGAGCCAACGTACATCATAAAACTGGTGAGCTGTCGGACAGGTAATAGCCCCACTTAAAGATCCCCAGGCGGGGTATCCAAAAAACTCTGTAATGACCCAGTAATTTTTTGTATCCTGCGCATCGTAATAATTCCGTAGATGCTTGCTAATCATCCACCAACGGTAACTATAAACTCTACGCAATGTATCATTGGAACTCTCAAAATAGGGAATATTGTTGACCAGAAATTCTTTATTGTTAGACGCATCATATGGGCCATCCGATTTTGGTCTGTGCTCGTAGGAATTGAATTCATCTATATTTCCCATCAGATTGGTCCTAGCAACGTCTTTTAATCGGTTAAGTTCATGCTGATACGCCATTTCCCGCTTAGTTGAACAGGAAAAAAGGAAAATCAGTGGTATAGACACCGCACTGACTAAAAAAGAGGCATGTAGGAAACCGCAACTATATTGTCTTTTCATATGGTC